>OIFE01000075.1_pt1 | contig 116433 bp, 87 predicted proteins | sample 1581921 | NCBI WGS metagenome assembly OIFE01 (sample SAMN04414075, study PRJEB24778) | human gut metagenome | material: faecal | host: Homo sapiens | reverse complement strand
TATTTCTATTAAATCTTTGTCTCTGTACCGACCTTCATAGTATCCTCTCATTGCATAGGAACTACCTAATAGGGCCATTAGTCCCCAAGGGGGATCTCCTGTATTGATAAGGGTGTGAAATTCTCCTGCAAGAATGCCTCCTTTCCAAATTTTATGATAATAACTGGCTCGTAGGTCTGTTGTACTGAAAGCATATTTGTTCCCCATAAAAGATGGGCTAAAGCGCTGCTCGAGTTTTAGATAATATCCTCTATAAGCATTGGTCAGGAAATCACGAGAATCATAAATGAGAGCCATACCGGCACTAATATTCCGGGTTGTTTTGGCCATGTTTTCTAATAGTTCAGGTTTTTTGAAGTCTTTTCCATGAACATAGTCAAAGCTTACGAGTGGGCCTACATATAAGTTCTTTACCAATTTGAGTAAGAAATCAACTTTTATTTGTGCTTGAAATCGATTGTATTTGCTTTTATTAGCATTGTTTACAGCATTGTTATATCCTATTCCCCAAAATAGACTTGGAAAAGAATAAAAGTAGAAGTTATAATCTAACCGATATTTATTTTGAGGAAACAGATTATTGCCCCTTATTCCCAGAAGATAGAATCCTGTTGTAGATACATCTCCATATAAAGAAATGTTAGAAGGAGGCAGAATCGTATCTTTGCGGTCCATTCGGTACAACCCAGCTGCCACTACTCCTATTCCTAATTTGGTGTCTGAGGAGAAGTGGGGGCCTCCGATAATACTGAAATCGAACTTTTTGTGATTCTTGTTTTTGTTGGCATCATTAAAATAATCCAGAAATTTTTTGGAAAAAGACCGTTTGGTGATAGTATCGGTTTTGTTCTTGACAATAGTTTCAGGAGCATTATATGTTGTAGTAGAGTCTAGGACGATAGTCTGAGAGTATGACCACATCCTGGGTAAAGTAATAAGTAATAAAATTAAAGTAAATTGTCTCTCCATATTAGCATACTTTGTTTTATATAGATTGTATACCTATGAGATAAAACTGATGTTTGCGATGAAAGTTTAGATTTTTAAATGTATTTAGTGAAAAAGACTTAATCTATATGGAAGTAATAGTTTTGAAAAAGATGGTAATGAGGTATTCGGGCAGAAACCTTTATATAGGGTTACTTGTTATAAATAGTAAACGAAAATAGATATATAGTTTATGAAAACAATTATTGATAAAGCTGCATCGAGAGGGTATTTTGACCATGGGTGGTTGAAGACACATCATACATTTAGTTTTGCTGATTATTATAATCCCAAAAGAATGCATTTTGGTGCATTGCGAGTATTGAATGATGATTGGGTTACTCCGGGTAATGGGTTTGATACACATCCGCATAAGAATATGGAAGTTGTCTCTATTCCGTTGAGAGGGCGGTTGAGGCATGGTGACAGCGTAGAAAATGTTCAGACAATAGTTCCCGGAGAAATACAGGTAATGAGTACCGGACGAGGTATCTATCACAGTGAGTATAATGGGAGTGATAAAGACCCTGTCGAGTTTCTACAAATATGGATATTCCCTAAGAAAGAAAGTACACCTCCGGAGTATAATAATTATGATATACGACCTTTACTTAAAGAGAATGAACTGGCGCTTTTTATTTCGCCTGATGGGGAGACAAAAGCCTCGATTTTACAAGATGCTTGGTTTTCTATGGGTACTCTTGATGCAGGAAGAGTTATAGAGTATAAAATGCATAGAAAAGATACAGGGGTATATATATTTATTATTGAAGGTGAAGTTGAAATTGCCGGGGAACCGTTGTATCGGCGGGATGGGATGGGGATATACGATACGGGTTTTGTTGAGATAAAAATACAAAAGAGAGCAACTATATTATTGATGGAAGTCCCGATGATATAAAAAGTTAAAAGGTAACTTTGGCAAATTATAAACCAAAGTTACCTTTTTATTTAACAGAAAAACACTATCTCAATTTTTGATAATTATTTATTTCCCTTTTTCTGGCTTAGCGTATACACGTACAAAATCAACAAACATGTCCGAGCCGTTGCCATATCGCTCCAAGTCGATAGGCCAACCGCTAATACCCCCTATTGCATAGTTTACCATGAATAGGTGAGGAAAGTCCCTTGAGATTTCATTTGTCGGATGTCTGAATACTTCCATGTTGTCGAAATAGTATATAGTTTCATCCATGCCTACATACATGCCATATGTGTGGAAAGTCGTAGACCAAGATGATTTTCCTCCTAATTTAAGCATATCGATAGATTTCCATACAGCGTCTTTAGGGGTACCGTCGGCATTATGTTGTCCCCAAAAATGACTGGTGACGGAATATCCCCAATAGTTAGGATTGCCTTTGCCTTGTCCTCCATAGGCTTCGATGATATCCAATTCATCACCCGGAGCGTTATGTATCTGGTTGATTGTCCAGAAAGCCGGCCAAGTGCCGGGAGCAGATTGTGCTGTAAAACGGCATTCCATATAGCATGGAGCTTTTACCCAAAAGCCTTCACCATCCATATTGACCGAAGCGATTAACCCAGTGGCACCGTTAGTTCCCGGTTCTTTACGAGCAGCGATATGCAAGTAAGTATCAATCTGGCGGAATGGCTTCAAAGGATGATCTACATCAGAAAAAGGCCAACCGCTAAAGTCTCCGGAACAGGGCTTATGGGCATTGTATCGGGCTCCTCTGCCATCATTTGAAATGGATAACGGACCGTCAAAGTCATCAGAAAAAACTAGGCTTAGTCCTTTTTCTTTTACGATACCAGGGTCTTGAGCCGGGATGCCTTGATTCCATTTTATACCTCCGTCGTTATATAATTGCAATTCAAAAATATCTTTATTGACGTCATTTTGTGCATAAATACGTACATTCATTGGGCCGTTTGGAAATTGGTCGGCATTGAAAGAAAATTTACCAGTCCCGTCTTTTTTCAGATGTATACCTTTAGGAGTCAAGTCTACGTCGTGTCCCCAAGTATTGGGATTATCGTCTGTAGGTTGGCTCCAGCACATAGCTTTCGCGGTTTTCATTCCTTTTGCTTGGAAAGATATGTTGACTTTACCTTTGACATGGGAGCGGCATGCGGGCTCTATAACTTTTATTGCTTGTATCCATTCATTGTTTTCTACACCTTCACCGTAACTGAAATCGGGATATTCGGTACGTCGGTCTTGTTGAGCATTTAATGTACCTATTGTTCCACTGACGACTAAAATAGTCAGAATAGACTTGAAATTCCATTTCCTTTTGTAATTATTCATACTTTTCATTGTGTTTTATTGTTGTGTTAGATGGTCTATATTGTTATGTGTCATAATATGCAAGTCATAATGGAATGAGCTGGACTTTCCATTTCCATTGTTTTTCCTTCAATGTATAGGGTATAGGGGATCATTCGCCCAGTGGTATTTAATATGACTACTGCAATATGTCCGTCTGTGTTGATAAATGATGTTGTTTGCAAATCTCGGCTATTACTTACCGCGTTGAGACGCCGTGCTCCCGGGCGTATAAACTTTGAAAAATGTCCGATGTATGAGTAAGCATAAGTATATACAACTTCTCCTGTCTTGGTAATACCATGTATGGGTGCAAAGCAGACATTTTTTACGTGATTGGGACCTCCAAATTCGTCCAATACAATGTTCCAGTCTGTCCAAAATACGAATCCGCTGTTCATGTCATTCAGAATATTCGTAGCATATCTTTCACCAATAGCGATAGATTGCAGGCGATTGGGGTCATATCCCTCAACACAACCTTCGGTAAAGCCCATTTTTATATTGGGGAAGGCGCGGTTTAGGCATATGTTATTTTCGTACATACCACCGTCATACCAATGTAGACCGACACCCCATATATATTTTGCCGTTTCAGGATCGTTCAGCATATCAGATACATAGTGATATCCGAAGTCTCGATTATGGTCATACACGATAACTTTTTTATTTTTCATGTCATTTTTCCACAAAGTAGGTCCCAGATATTTTTTCAGAAATTCTTGTTCTTGTTTTGGCAAATAAAGGCATGATTCCCAGGTTTGGATAGACATAGGTTCGTTTTGTACAGTCAGCCCCCATACAGGGATATTTTCCGCTTCATATGCTTGAATAAATTTTATGAAATAGTTTGCCCATGTTTGGTAATGTTCTTTTTTGAGGTATCCTCCATACAACATATTATTATTAGTTTTCATCCAAGCAGGAGGAGACCATGGGCTGAAATAAAATTTCATGTTATCTCCTATAATTTCTTGAGCTTGTTTGATAAAAGGAAGCTTATATTTCCGGTCGTGGGCAATATCGAAAGATTCTAATTTGATGTCGTTTTCTTTTACATAGTCATAAGTGTCGCTGGAGAAGTCACAACTATTCATATTGGTACGTATCATATTATATCCTATGCCTTTCTGTGGGTCGAAATAGGCTGTCATGATTTCATCCTGTTTTTCTTTGGGCAGTTTAGCTAAAGTTTCTGCAGCAGCATCAGTAATAGCACCTCCAAATCCAATCCATTCTTCGAACTGATGATTAGGATCTATCAAAATTGTTACGGTATTTCGCTCCAGAGACCCTGGAGAAAGTGAATTTTTGGCTTCTACCATCTGTCGGTTGTTTCTCTCGGCAGTAGTATATACTGATACTTGATTTGCGTATACGGGTTTGATTGCTGTTTGTGTCCAGACATTGCTTGTACATAATATACCTGCTATGGCAAAAGCAATATGACTGAGTTTCTTATTTTTCATATTTCTTTCTATAGATTTTGCGACCATTGATTTTTCTGTTGATAAATTTTTTTATTTTTCAGAAAGGATATGTGTAAATTTCTGTAATATTGATAAATAGGTTCGATTATTCTGTTATTTCTATTATTATCGGATGATCAGTTAGTTTTAATTTTAGTGATTTGATTTTTGATAATGTTTGTGTTGCATCGGTTCCTATTAATGGATTGTAAATAGAGATACTTTTATATCTTTTTTTAAAATGTATGTCGATGGTATCTGTTCCTCCGGTGTATTTTTCTCCCCAGATTATCAATTCATACGTCCCATCGCTTTTTTGTAGTAAAAGGTCATGTACTGTTTCCGGTTGGTTTGGGATATAGTATGATAAACTTCCAGGTTTTGGAGTCGGCTTATTATCCTCTAATATCGTTGTTAGATTATGTAAATAGATAGCTGCTTTCCTTGGTGTGTAGTTGGGGGTGTAAAATCCGAATTTTTGATTTCCTCCCTCGTCAGAGCGGTCTCTCAATATGTAAATTGCCGTATAACTCCATCCTCGTTTAAATTGTGCCAGATATAGGTTTAATAACAATTTTCCGTGTTGTTCCTCCGAAATGTTTTCATCGATAACAAGGCCGGTCTCTGTTGTTACTTTGGGGAGCGCTGCCAATTCGTTTTCATTATATCCTTTATGCTTTTTATACCAAGTTAAGCCATGATTATTGTATAGACCATCAACTTTGCAATCGCTGAAAGGAGAAGAGCTAATCCAGGTTTGGTTGTCATGTATTTTACCATTATCCCATGAGGGGTGTGTTATATAATTATGTATATTTACATAATCTGCGTATTGTGTCCCGTCGGGCATCGAAGTGTTTGCTCCTTTAGGGATACGTAAATATTGCAGACCGACGTTATCCGTCATTCCGCCACTTTCGCTAATGCCGAATACCGGGTATTTTTTTAGGAGCGGATCATTTTTGACTGCGTAGTATAAATCCCGTTGCAATTTGGCTAATGGCATCCATGTATTGGCTTTGCCACCTTTTTCTCCTTGATATTCGATGCCCCAATTGTTTGGTTCGTTATTGCCTTCGATAGCTAATAGGGCATCTAATGCTGCAATTTCTCGAGCTCCGTTCAGTAATTGGGAAATATTGTTCCCACCACTTCCCAATCCGTATGTAAATTTGATTCCAGCTTCATTTCGGAGCCGTTTGTATACTTCCATAGTTGTACCATCTTCATATCCTGATCGTAACCAACGGATTCCTAAATAGCGGGTGCATTCGATGGTTTTTTCTAAATTTTCACCACGTTTATTTATAGAAGAATTAGCCCCAATACTATTTAGAAAATCGTTTACACTTTGTGCTTGTATTTTTTTATGGGTATTGGGAAAACAAACATATGGAAATATAGATATCCATATAAGAGATAAGATGTATTTCATTTTATTAAAATAATTAAGAGAAATGATAGATTCGGCATTTTATATGGCTTTATTAGGCTATCCCATATTCTTATTGTATGTTTTATTTTACAATAATAAGGCGGCCAATAGAAACCTTGTTTCCTCCTACACGTACGGCATAGGCCCCTGGCTGTAAATTTATTTCATTACAGATATAATTTCTTTCAAAAGCAATAGTTTTGTAAACCTGGCAACCGGACATATCATAGATTTCGATATTGTATGATTCCCAGGGAGCAGAAATAGATATACATCCGTTAATAGTTGTTATAACTAATGCTTGGTCGGCTGTAGTTGAGGATATTCCTAAATAATAATCATCGTCATGTTCATCTCCACATGGGACAAGCTTATCTATATCTATATATTGTTCGTCACCTTTTTTCCTTAATGTTACTTTGGCATCAGTAGAGAATACATTATTTTGTTTCCAGGTAGCTAATAAACAAAAGCCTTTGGCATTTGAAAATGTTCCATCTTCCCAGTCCGGAGTGTAGGCTCCTAAAGTGCTGTTATTATCAACGATAGAGATATCTCCTCCAATTTTTCTTATTCCTTCAAGCCCTTTTAAATTTTCAAAAGCAGCATTGTTATTTATAATAAAGTCTCCACCGACAGTTTCGAGACTTAATCCACCTTTAAAGTCCCAGAACATATTATCGCATTGGGAGATTTCAAAATCACCTCCTACTTCTTTTAGTACTTTTATTGATGCGTCTCCTATGCGACCGACATTAATCAAACGAAAATCTCCTTCTACCTTGGTAATTTTGGTAAATGCGTGCTGCTCCCAACCATCGCCATAACCTGTGGGCATATTCGGACAGTTTTCGAGAATGAAATCTCCGTTTATAATAGTATAGTTTTCGAATCCGTTGGGGTTTGCCAACTTATCACAATTTCGGACAATGATACTCCCTTCACATTTAATGGTATTGAAAAAATTTTCAGTAGTCGAATATCCTACATTATCCCACATGGCGGTACCTTTAATTGTTGATATGCAACTTGATAACATATGAACTTGTGCTTCGGCTACCTCCGGAGATATATTTTTTAAGGTAAAATCTTGTACGGTCATATACAAGGCACTGTTTTCTCCAATAAAATCTATTAAGCTTTCATCTCCGTCAATAGTAAAACTTTCTTGAGAAAATATATTGGAAGAGGATATAAGCATTGTAGTTATAAAGGCTGTACAAAATAAACTTTTGGTCATCTTTTTCATAATAGTTATTTTTTATTTAAATTAGTAATTGAATGAGAGTTATATTAAGTTTATGGCATTTCAAATGATGGGGGAATGGCTTCAGTTGTTGAGGCCCATTTTTTATTCGGAAGTTTTCCCATGGTCAATTCCAAAGTCCCTCCATTTATTAAGTCTGTATGAGTAAACCAGGATTTGTTCCATTCTTGTCCATTTAGCCGTGCAGATTGTATATATTTATTTTCTGGGGCATAATTTTTACAGATGATCTTGAATACTTTTCCGTTATTTAATTGTATTTGTGTATTTTCGAATATGGGACTGCCTATTACATACATGGGTAGACCCGGAGTAATAGGATAAAATCCTAAAGATGAAAATACAACAAATGCTGACATACCTCCACCATCTTCGTCTCCGGGAATACCCATTACATCATTTCGGAACCACTGATTCATCAAATGACGAATACGATACTGTGTTCGCCATGGTTCTCCGGCATAGTTATATAGATATGGAATATGCAGACAAGGTTCATTTCCCATTGAAAACTGGCCGACATTACCTGTGTGATCAGCATTTGTTGCAAAAAAATCGGGTTTCCATAATACAAGTTGCGTATTATACATTCGTTCAAGCTCTGCTACAAATTGTTTCTTGCCACCTATCATCTTTACTAAATCTGCGAAATTGTGTTGTAAGTCCCAGCGGTATATCCAGCCGTTGTTTTCATCATAATATTCACGGAATCCAATGCCTCCGGATAGTCCATAATCAAATGGTTCAATGAAATAGCCTTTACTATCTTTGGGATGGAAAAATCGAGTTTGGGGGTTGAATATTTTGTGATAATTCAAGCTTCTATTTAGGAAATATCTATAGTCTTCATTATTTCCTAATTGTTTTGCTATTTGAGCCAGGCACCATTCGTCATATACAGTTCCTAATGTTACGGCAACAGCTTGCCTTTTCTCAAATGAATTAACTTCGGCAACCGTTTCTTTTTCACCGATAGCTAATGAAGGGAAATACCCGTTTTCTTTGTAAAATTTATCTAATATACCGGCTTTTTCTGCAGACCAGGGAATTAAGGTTTTTTCTGTAATGGCTCCTTTACAAGCTTTATAAGCTTTATTCAGATCAAAGTTTTTAATGCCTTTAATATAGGCATCTAAAAAGCAGGCCACTCCGTGATTACAATTCATGGAATGATTGTCTCCCCCTATCTCTGGGAAAGTTGGCGTCCAATAATTGTCTCGTTGCTCGGCCATGCGAATAAAGGAGTTGAGAATTTCATTTTCTTTTTGGGGGTCAATGATTATACGTAGTGGATGTGCTGCCCGAAAGGTATCCCATAGCCAGTCATCGGTGTAAAAGGGCGTCCCTCCGTCATCATGTATTTTACCGTCGAAACCGCTATAATAATGTCCATCTTCGGAGATGCATATGGGGCGTTCGTATACTCTATACATTGAGGTATAAAATATCGTTTTTTGATTCTCGTCCGAACCTTTGACTTTTATCTTTCCCAATGCCTCGTTCCAAATATTTCTGCCTTGTTCGATAATTTTGTCGATATTGTAATCTGGAATTTCCCGGATTAGATTATTTTTAGCTTGTTCTTCGCTGATAAAAGATACTCCATATCGAATATTTATTTGTCGGGCATCAGCAAAGTGAAAAACAATACAATTGTCTTTTTCAGAAATATTTTTTATTTTACCGTCGGAGAGAGCATAAGTTGTTGTTGGCTGTTGTTCTGTTTCGAGATATAAATATGCTTTTGCATTACCTATTTGCTGGTATCCGGATATGCTATTGCCTTTTGCTGTTAATCGGCCTTTGTTCGTATTTATTACTAGATAGTTCGAGTCCGGTTGATAAAAGTTTATATTGTAGATAGCCGATTGATGAGACGGTGCAAATCTGACGTTTGCGTTAATATTGTCAAGATATACATTGTAATAGTAAGGTTTGATGTCTTCGTTATCGTAGTTATATGAAATAATGGGTTGTAGCCCGCTTTCTGCTCCTTGATATGGACTTAAATTGAACGCATGTATCCCACGGTGTGCAGTCAATAATACGGGCAGGCCTTTTAATTGATTCCCTGTGTAGTCATTGCGTTGGGGATATACTCTTAACATACTGTTTGGGAGATGGACAGCAGGGTATGTCGGAACCAGCATATGACTGATATTGCCTATGTATGGATTGACATAGTCTACAAGTTCTTTTTCTGGAGAAGCTTGTTTACAGCCGGTAAACAGAATCCAAATAAGGCTTGCAATAATAAATTTGGAATTATTGTTTTTCATATTCATCCTTGTTTGTTATAATGATAAAACCACACACACTTTAACTTCTATTTGGATTGATATAATTTCTTAAAATCTTCTTTCTGTATTCCTTTGATTGTTAATGGATATATATCAATATTTAAGTCGATTTTTCCTTTAGATACTTTCATTGTTTTTTCTCGTCCGAATATATCTATTACAGAAATTTTCTTAGTTTTCGGTAAAAAGAGAGTTTCAATAGCAGTATCTTTTTCACGCCAGATACATAATTGAGGTTCTCCCTGATTTTCGTAAGCAAAGCCATATGATGAACCTTTATATTTGCCTACGGGAATGGCGTGCCGATAGTTGTATACCATATTAGAATAAGCAACAGCTGAGGGTTTTACGGAGAACGACGGATAACGAACAATACCGAAATAGGATTCTGGATTTTGAGATCCAAACGGTTCGTCGGTCATTTCATACCAGAATACTTTAGATGCTCCATAGTAGAGATGCAATAAATAAGTCCTTACCAAGTAAGCTGCCTGCTCATATTCTGTGACAGGAACATATCTATCAATTTTGTCCGGTCTATCGTAGGTCGTCCAACCGACTTCGGTTAACCACATTTCGGTGGGTACATTCAATTCTTCTTGAAGCATTTTTTTATGTTCGGAATAGAATCCGGATGCAAATTGTTCCGTTTCAGGGTAAATAGATTTGTTTACATATGGATGGATAGATGTAATGTCTATATAGGGGGCTGCGTCTCTTTCTTTTACGAAATATTCTATCCATTCGTCTTCTCCCGGCCACATTAGTTTTAGTGTGGGGTCCACAGATTTAACTGAGTCGTACATTTGTTTGATGAGGTCAGCGAAAGGCTTGCCCCAGCCTTGAGGTCTCCATTGTTGATTTTGAGGATGAGGCCATCGCTTCGACCACCCTCCAAAATTATTTGGTTCATTTTGAGATTCGTAAACAGAAAAATGGCCTTTGTGCATTTGTACGTATTTTTTCAGGATAGAAAGGTCGGCATCCCATCGCCAGATACTATCTGCTCCCTGTATACCGTTAAATGCGTCAATGTAGTTAAATAGAGCCAGCCAGCAGATATTTTTACTATCTAAATAATCAAGATAAGGGTCGCTTTTCAAACCTTTAGTTACAACGCCATGCCAGTCGCTTTCGTCGCGAACCCAGGCAATGCCCAATTTTTTTTGTATATCTCCGATACGCCAATCTTTGTAGCGTTGATAATGCCCGCAGATTCCGAATGGAGAATCCCAATCTTTTTGGGTCAGAGTAACATTGGGAATCACCCCAAATCCTTCTTCCACTTTTTCAGAATTGATGTCAGAAGTTATTTGGAGGTAGTAATACCCCAAATCTTTTATTTTGAAAGGAAATATAACCTGATTCTCTTTTACAATATATGTTTTAGCTTTTTTCACGGGTTTATGATTTGCATCGAGAATAGTTATTTTTATTTTATTCAGTGAAGCATCATTTACTTTTATGGTAGCATATCCTGCTTCTTGAGGATTATAAACGGCTCCGGCTTGGTCGAATTTTATTTCTACTGGGTTTACAGGCTCTTCTACAGTATTTGCAATTACGTATGTACTGAAAGCCAGTCCACATATCAGCAAAGATAAGTGGTGCATCCATTTTAATTTTGCTCTATCCATGATGATGGTTGTCATATGAAGGGTTTGTTATTTTTAATTATTTAATCGGTGTATCGGTCATTTCGAATATTAATGTACCACCTTGCATAATCTGTTCATGAGTGATATGAGGTTCGGTCAACTCTTGTCCGTTTAATCGGACAGATTTAACATATTTGTTTTTTGCCGACAAATTGTCGGCTCTCATGGTGAATGTTTTATTCATCGGGAGATTAATCGTTGCCTGAGGTATTTGCGGAGCTCCAATTACATAAGTGCAATTTACTGTATTAACAGGGTAAAATCCGAGAGCTCCGAATATATACCATGCCGACATCTGTCCGCAATCATCGTTTCCACATAGGCCGTCGGCTTTAGGTTGGTAAAATTTGTCGAAAACTTCTCTCATCAATTCTGCTGTACGCCAATTTTTACCAATCATGCTGTAAAAATAGATAACATGATGGCTCGGTTCATTCCCTTGAGCATATTGTCCGATAAGTCCGGTAACATCTCCGACAAACCCGGTATTTTTAGCGGTAGATTCCAGAAAGAAAAGAGAATCTAATTTAGTTGCAAAAGCTTCTTTTCCACCCATTGCATTTATTAAAAAATCGACATCTTGTTGTACATGCCATGTATATTGCCAGGCATTTCCTTCAGTATAATCTCCTCCGGCAGTACCTGCATGGGATAGCTTGAATTTATCAAAAGGAGTTCTCCAGTTACCTTTAGAGTCTTTCCCTCTCATAAGTTTTGTTTCCGGGTCGAATAGGTTCTTGTAATAATTGGCTTTTTTCATAAAGAAAGAATAATCGTCTTCTTTCTTTAACTTTTTTGCCAATTGTGCTGCACAATAATCATCGTATGCTCCTTCTAAAGTCCGAGATACAGATTCTTCTTTAATAAGGTCGAAAGGATAGTATCCGTATTTGTTGTACATGTCCCAGTCTGAACGGTAATGATTTTCTGTCAAAGATTTTTTTACTGCGGCGTATGCCCTTTCCATGTCTATACCAGGAATATTTTTCATACATGCCTCGACTACTACCGGGACTCCATGATTGCCTACCATACAATAATTTTCTTTACCCCATAAAGCCCATATCGGTAAAAATCCTTGTATATCGCTATGCATAAGCATGGTATTTATCATGTCAGGTACTATATCGGGAGCTATGATTGTATATAAAGGATGTGCTGCTCGGTAAGTATCCCACAACGAGAATGTAGAGTAGTATTTCCCTGAGGGGGCGGTGTATACAGAATCGTCTGCTCCTCTATATTGTCCGTTTATGTCTGCAATATTGTTAGGTTGAAAAAATAAATGATACATTGAGGTATAAAAATTCTTTTTTTGGTCTTCTGAGCCTTCAATCTGAATTCGTGTTAGAAGGTCTTCCCAAGCGTTCTCCGTATCACTTTTTATTTGTTCAAAATCCCAATGACTAATTTCCGTTATCATATTCTCTTTTGCATTATCGATACTTACAGTAGAGAATGCTACTTTTGCCAACAAGGGCTGTCCTTTTTTTAATTTGAAATAAAATATTTTCATGGGAGCTTTATTTCCCATGTTTCCGGGAATAGTTTCTTGAGAAACAATAGGCTGGTCGAATTTGATGACATAGAATAATTGTCTTTCTACCCATCCCTTTAACTTATGATATCCGGTAATCGTATAGTCATCATCTACAACGATGTTTGCATCTAATACTCTATTATTGAATTGTTCTTCTGTGCTTACGGAACCACTTTGAAAATCGATGTATACTCCTGGATTTTCATCTTTAAAAGAATATCGATGTAGAGCTACGTGGGGAGTACATGTCAACTCTACGTTTACATGATTATCGGGCAATTCTACAGAATAATATCCAGGAGAGGCTATCTCTTTTTCTTTTAATACGGAACTTCTGTAATCACTCCGTGTAGGAATTCCAGAGAATGGCATCATCAAGATGTCTCCCATATCAGGTATTCCTGTACCGTTTAGTTTGTTTTGAGTGAATCCCCATATTAGAGAATCTTCATAGTTATATCCGCTACAATGTTCCCATCCGAAATTTCCAGATTGTGGACCCGGCTGCATGAAGCCTAAAGGATAGGCTGCAGCTGGGGTTGTGTGTCCCGTATATGCGGTTCCGACAAACGGATCTACGTACTGTATCAGTCGTTTCTCTTTTTGCTCTTGATGACATGCATTGAATGTCAACAGTGAAAAAATAGCAAGTGTCAAAAGATTGGGCATGTATTTCATATCAGTATTTATAATTTTGTTTATAATCGGTTCAGTTTTATCAGGCAAACATCATTTTCTTTTATCTGTGTTTGAAATAAGTACTTTCCGTCGGGAGAGATTTCTAAAGTTATGGTCTGTTCCGGAGAACCACTACAGAGTTTGTCCAACTCTCTTATCTGGCTACGGGTCAAATTATTGTTGTGCTTTATGTCTAAATAATGGGAATAAGCATCATTGCTTCTGTATCCTACACGGTACAAGGTTAGTTGATACATGCCTGGGGTTAATCCGGAAAAAGATACTTTTGCTGTTCCTGCTGGTAGTGCTGGGGTACTTTGGGCATAATATGCTTTATTTTCTTTATCTTGACGTACAGTACAATCCCAAAATATAATCTGAATGCTATCATTTTCAGAGCAACAGGCTATGGTATTTTTATCGGAGCACTCAAGTTTTGTATTTCCTAATTCATTTAAGAATTTGTAAGCAAAATAAGCCGGTTTCCTTAATCCTTGAAGATTTATAAGACCAAATCCTCCGTGAAAATAATCTGTGGGTGGACCATCTTCTTCAAAGACATCGGAAACCATACAGTATGAAAGAGACTTTATACGGTCATTGGCAATGGAATTTATTCTTGATAGAATGAATGAAGGTGCCTGATATGAGTCTCTTATCGGATCCCAATAATCCCAAGATAGTCCCCATTCGGTGTAGTGGATGTCTAATGTCGGTATTAGGGAGGATTGGACCGTGCGGTATACATTTTCTATAGCTTCAGTTGTCCCATGAGGATCATAGCATAAGTTTCCCAATGGCCAAGAAGGACCGGGTTCCCATGATGGAATGGACGGAACTTCCCATGTTTTATAAGTTTTTTCTTCTGAGAACGTCTTTGCTGAATAGTTGTGCGCGGATATAAAATCAAGGGGTATGTCCTTTTTATTGCAGTATTCTATTAGACGACTTATCCAATAATTATTCCCTGCGATAGATGGACCTCCTACTCGATAGTTCTCAGATACAGATTTGACAGCTTGGGCCGCATATTCATACATTTCTAAATAATTGTCAATCGTTCCGGTAAAAAAGTTTTTATCCGATTCGTTCCATACTTCGAAAAACCACTGGCTTACTTCTTCCTGACCATATCGTTCGGTGAAATGTTTTACAGTTTCGTAAATTAAGTTACCCCATTTCTTATAGTCTTTCGGAGGTGTTATGTTGGAGTGTTCCCAATAAATATATTTTTTTTCGCTTGCCAAAGCTTCCGGCATAAAATCGAATACGACAAATGGATGAAGTCCTGCGTCGTAAATGAAGTCATATACTTTATCTATATATTGCCAACTGTAAATGGCTTCTCCCGCTGCATTTTCTCGATATAATCCCATGTCGTCTTGAAATAGACCGTGGAATCGTAAATACTTGAATCCGCATTCTTGGGCTGCTTTCTGTATATGTTCCTGATGATCTTTTCGAAGAAGAAGATAGGCTCGGCCAGTACTGACACACGTATTATGAAATGTATCGTACTGTCCGGCCTTTTTTCTAATATCAACTTCAATAAAGCGATCTTTTTGAGAATTCTTTTTTACATATTTTTCTTGGCTGTATACAGTATAGTTACATTGTATACAGTATAGCAGAATGAAGAATAATATGTTTTTGAAAACTCTCATCATTTGTTTTTATATTTAAAGTTTAGTCTGTTTTATTTTACCGGTTCGATGCGAAACGAATAACTTAATGGAACATTTACAGGAATCATGTATTTATCAAGGGGTAATGGCCCACAAGTTGCATTGCCTAGCCCTTGTTGGATACAGTCTAAATTCAAATAGACTTCTGGTTTTGTTATTTGTCCTAATTTGAAATCATGTTTAGCATTCCATAATTCAGCATCGGTAAAATGCAAAGCGCTGAAAGCCATTTGATTCTTTGCGGTTATTTTTAGACCTTTGTTTTCGTGGTTTGTCAGAGTTAGCCATCTAATGCCTTCTCTGTTACCCATACTTTGAGCTCTGACATAGTGTTCTGAAGCCATGTCGGTTACTGTTGTTTTATATAGTCCTACAGATGCGGAAACCATACGGTCACAGTAATTTTCATGAGGACCATATCCATACCAGCAAACCGTTTCATATTCATTGGGCAAAATAAGTTGGAGCCCGAGACGACGTATAATTTCTGCGTTGTCTGGTTTGATGAAGTTAGCATCTATGTCTATTGTTCCGTTGGAATATATTGTATATTTTATTCCGTAGGGAATGGTAACAGGTTGCTTTGCATTTATGACAACTTGAGCATCAGTCAGCAGTGTTACGAATTTTTTACTTGAATCTGTTTTATAAGTGAATATAGGCTGGTTGCAGATAGTTTCATAATAATTCTGGTCTGTAAATTTATCGTTGCCAACACTTCTGTACCAGTTCAAGGCAAAACCTTTATTTTCATAAATCATTTCTTTGCCATCGTATTGTAGAGAAATCATTGTTCCTGTTGTTTTATTGAATATGCACTTAAAATTGCCGTTTTCTATGGTTAGCCTGTTTCCCTGATCTTTTACATCAAGATTTCCTAAGGAAGATAAGTCAATCATGCTTACGGTCGGACGCATATTCAAAGCAAATTGTTCATTTGCGATAACATGGCCGGATTGGGCCCATTGTGTATCTTTTTTCAGTGAAAAATAGATATTTAAGAAATATTCGTTGTTATTTTCTATTTTTGTTTTATAGGGAAAAGTAACGACGCTTTTCTCATTTGGAGCTAAGTTTAAATCATCTAATTCTCCCGTTTCGATTTTTGTCCCATTTTTTAATATTTCCCAAGTTATGTTGAATTCATTGAGATTTGTAAAGTCGTATTTGTTTTCTATTTCTACTTTACCTCCAGAAAGCGCAATTGGCCGGAATTTGACATATTGATAAACTTTCTTGACTTCTTTCAACTTGGCTGTTTCCCGTCTGTCGGGAGTAGTCAGCCCATTACAACAGAAATCCAGGTCATTAGGTCTGTCTCCAAAATCACCTCCATAATAATAGTGATTTTCGGGTTTCCCGAATTTATTAATTCCTTGATCTACCCAATCCCATATACAAGCACCAATCATCCTTTGAGATTTGTTTTCGATATAGTCCCAATATTCCGCCAGATTGCCCGGAGCATTTCCCATAGAATGAGCATATTCGCACAAGAAGTATGGTTTATCCGATTTTTCCTGATCGAATCTACTCATGCGGGGTATATCGGGATACATATGGGAATCAATGTCTGCAGCATCGTTTTTCCCCTCATAATGGATAGGACGGGTGGGGTCAAGTTCTTTTGCTCGTTTGTACATTTCATCGAAATTAACTCCGGCACCTCCTTCATTTCCGAGCGACCAGAATATTACAGAAGGATGGTTTTTGTCTCTTTGAATTACACGGGTAATCCGGTCAAGAAATGCGGGAAGCCAACTTTTAAAATCACTGATATTATGATTTCCGTGATTTTCGAGGTCTGCTTCATCCATAACATATAGTCCATAATAGTCATACATGGCATACATTTTGGGGCTATTAGGATAATGGCTGGTACGAACAGTATTTATATTGTGCTGCTTCATCAGAACGATGTCTTTAAGCATGGTCTCTTCCGGTACAGCTTTCCCATATTTGGGATGGATATCATGGCGGTTTGTTCCTTTGAAGAATACTTGTTCATCGTTGATGTAGACCCGTTTATTTTTGATTTCAATTTTTCTAAATCCGAATTTGGAGCTCATAGCTTCTGTTACGTTCCCGTTATAATCTTTTAATGTTACAATGGTACTGTACAAATTGGGATATTCTGCAGACCAAAGTATAGGATTTTGTATTGTTGTCTGTAAAGTATAGTTTTCTTCTTTTCCGTTTTTGATATCACCGATTTTTTGGACCAAAGTTGCAGCTGTTTTTCCAGAGGGATCAAGCAACAGGATTTCTAATGTGGCTGCTGTTTTTTTGTCTCCGTAGTTTCTTACAATTGCATTAACTTTGAATGTCGCCTCATCCAAATGTCCATCCTTGAATTGAGAAGTTAATGTATAATCTCGGACATGAGTCTTTGGTGTTGCATACAAATATACGTCGCGATGTATGCCACTTAACCTGAACATATCTTGGTCTTCTATATAACTGCCGTCAGTCCAGCGATATACTTCGACAGCAATAGTGTTCTTTCCGGGTTTTATATACCGAGTAATATTGAATTCTGCATCATTATTTGCTCCTTGGCTATATCCTACCTTTTTCCCGTTAATCCACAAATAGAAACCACTGTATACACCATCAAAATGAATGAAAACTTCCTTATTGTCCCACTGCTCAGGTAATGTGAAATCTCTGCGATATGAACCTACAGGATTGGGCTCTTTTTCATTAGTATAACCTTTTTGAGGTAAAATTAGTGATGGTTGATTTTTGAACGGGTAAGTTACGTTTGTGTAGATAGGGGTTCCATATCCGTGCATTTCCCAATTGGACGGTACGGGGATTTCTTTCCAAAAGGAAACATTGTAATCTGGCTTGTAAAAGTTAACCGGACGTTCTGAGGGTTGTTTTACCCAATTGAATTTCCACATTCCGTTCAGGGACTGATATAAATCAGATGATGGTGTCAACCACGGTTTTTCGAAATAGGGATCAGATTTTAGGTCTTTTACTGAAAGAAATGGAATATAAGTATTATGGCCGTCTTCTTTATTTATAGCAAAGATTTGTTCATTTTGCCATTCCTTTTTCCCGGTTAAAGTTTCTGGTGGAATTTTTGTCGATGTTTTTTGAAATTGCCAGAAAATGCCTTCTCCTGACATGGCATGGACATCTGTTGTTGATGTAGTGTGTATTTCTAATCCGGAATTTTTGTGAACCATGCGATATTGACCGTTTTCTACAGGAATTAGTAATATCTGCTGATTTGTATTTCCCCGGCTAAGAGACCATAATCCGACAGGCTTGTCAGCTCCATGTACACCGAAGTCCAGAGCAAGGAATGAATAGGGATTATACAGTAGGTAGGTATCTCCATATGTAGTGATACGCCATAGCTGGCTTTTTTTATCTTTTATATTTTTCCCTAAATATACAGTTGATGCATTGTCTGTTGCATCTCGGGTATCCAGGACCATTCCTGATGGTGCTATAACTTTGTATAGTACATTTGTCGACAAATCTTGTGCTATTGCTATTTTATTAGACAATAGTGTGAGGAAGACTACAAGGCTACATATTCTTATTTTCATAATGCATTTATATTTTATTTTATGATTCTTTTTGATATTATATTTCCATTTGAGAGTTGACAATGAATTATATAAATGCCGGGTTGTAAGTGTTTCATAGTCATGTACTTATTGGGATATTCTTCTTTGCTGCAAGTTTGGCCATGAGCATTTATGATATTTACAGAAGAAATATTTTGGGGACACGTAAAATATAGATTGTCTGATTGTGGCAAATAGTAGAAATCAGAAGTGGTATTTGAGGAAATATTTTCATTAGATACGCTTTCGGATGTTTCTAACTCTAAAATTTTTATTTCATCTTTTATTGACAAAGAGATAGCGTCTGTGTTTTGGCGAGTGTCAATGGCATCACAACTTTGTTTTACATCATATATGTTTATTGTTTTATATTGTTTTTTAAATTGAATAGTGACATTTTTAGCTTCACTTTTGTAGTTTTCTCCCCAAATGACTAAAAAATAATTTCCATTGCTTTTTCGTAATAGTATATCATGTATCGTCTCTCCTTTTCCATCTATCTTGTAAGAAATACTGCCTTCAGGAGTGATAGCTTGTCGATTATCTGCTAAGATAGTTGTTAGATTATGTAGATAATGGGCCGCTTGTCTGGGCTGGTAATCGGGGTCGTAAAATCCGAAAGTCTGATTGCCCTCTTCATCGGAACGGTCCCGTAATAAATATATGGCAGTATAGCTATATCCTCTCTTGTATTGAGCTAAGTACAGATTTGTTAATAATTTGGAATGCATATCTTCGTCAACATCATTGTTGATGGTTGTTCCAGTTTCTGTTGTAACACGGGGTAGTGTTTCTAAATCTTGATTTTCGTAACCAGGTATCTTTGACCACCACGTAAGCCCATGGTTATCATGCAATCCATCGACCAGACAGTCAGAATATGGAGATGCGGCTATCCATGTTTGGTTGTCATGTATCCCTCCCGGCCATTTAGGATGGGTTACATAATTGTGAATATTTACATAATCAGCGTATTGGGTTCCATCGGGCATCATTGTGTTGGCTCCTTCTGGAATAGTAAGATACTGTAATCCAACATTATCTTTCATTCCACCCACTTCGCTGATGCCGAACATCGGGTAAGACGATAGTTCCGGATCAGATTTTACTCGGGCATAATATTCTTTTTGGAATTTTGCAATTGGCAACCAAGAATTATCTTTCCCTCCAGCTTCTCCATTCCATATGATTCCCCAATTATTAGGTTCGTTCAGGCTTTCAAAAGCGAGTAAAGCTCCCATATGATGTAAACGACGCGCATCAGAGATTATGCGGTCTATATTCGTTCCTCCACTTCCCACTCCGTATGAAAATAAAACTCCAGTCTCATTATGGATGTTCTTATATACTTCGTCATTAAAGAAGGCTGTACTTTCGTATCCAGATCGTATCCAGCGAAACCCGCAATATTTTATGCACTTTAAAGTCTGTTCGGGAGATTCACCTCTTACGTGTATTGCCGAATTTATTCCAATACTGTTTAGAAAATCATTTGCAGCAATAGATACTTGCTCCGATATGGAAATATCAGTATTGTTTGCTGATGGTTGAGGATTATATGCAAGTGATGATAGGCTAAGCAGCCAACCTATTCCTCCAGTTAGGTATGTTTTCCAAATAATGTGTCTCATTTTTTGTGATAAGAGGATAATTATTTTACAATTTTTTTTACCTTTTTCTTCCCATTAATATTTGTTGTTTGAATTATATAGCTTCCTTTGGGCAGGTTTGCTAAGGAGACTATATTTTCGGGAAATTCTTGGTATAATACTCTGGTTCCTCCGATATTATATATAGATAAAGTTCTAATAGAAGCGTTTCCGATTAGATGTAATTCTGAAGCTTGATTGAAATAGTGTAGTTGTTCGATGTTGTTTTTTTCGATATTCACACTTTCCGAATTCTCGTTAAATTCCAATATAAATGCATAATCTTTGACAGAAAGAGGCACAACATCTGTATCGGTGTAAATTTTAGTTGCATTTATCCCTTTAGTAATGTCATATACTTTTATGGTTCCATATTTTTTATCTAATTGAATGCTGATTTCGGATGCTGCGCTTTTATAATTTTCTCCCCAAATGATTAGAAAATAGCGGCCATTACTTTTTCTAAGAAGTAAATCATGTACAGTGTTGTTATTGTTTCCTTGAATATAATAAGATATTCCTCCCGCTTGTGTGGAAGCGTGGGCATCATCAGCGAGAATAGTTGTAAAATTGTGCATATAGTGGGCTGCTTGTCGAGGTTTATAGTCGGGATATCCTCTTTTATAAAAACCGAATGTCTGATTCCCTCCTTCATCGGTGCGGTCAGAAAGAAGATATACGGCAGTATAACTCCATCCTCTTTTATATTGGGCCAGGTATAAGTTGGTCAATAATTTTGCTTGCATCTCTTCATCTATGTCGTATTCATCATTGATGGTAGTTCCGGTTTCGGTGGTTACACGAGGTAAGGATGCAACCTCCTGTTCGGAAAGGCCCTTCCATTTTTTATGCCAGAGAACGCATTGATTTCCGTATAAACCGTCTACTCGGCAGTCAGAATAAGGAGATGCAGCAACCCATGTTTGATTATCATGTAATCCCCACCATCCTGGGTGGGTAACATAATTGTGTATGTTGAAATAATCTGCAAAACGAGTTCCGTCGGGCATCATTGTGTTAGCTCCCTCAGGAATGGTAAGATATTGTAAGCCTACGTTATCGACCATGCCTCCTACTTCACTTACACCGAATACAGGGTATTTTGCTAATTCTGGTTCTGCTTTTACTGATTCGTACAGATTAGCCTGATATTTAGCTACCGGCAACCACGTTCCACTTCCACCTCCAATTTCACCTTCGAATTCTACCGTCCAATTGTTGGGTTCATTCGGGCCTTCAAATGCCAGTAAAACACCAATAGAAGCTAATTCCTTCCCTTCTTCTATAACTTTTGGGGGAGCTCCTCCATATGATACTTTAGCTCCCGTTTCCTCATATAAACGCCGGTATTTCTCGATGGAATAGTCTTCCATACTCCCTGAACGTACCCAACGGAATCCGCAGTATTTAATGCATTCAATGACTTTATCAAGCTTTTCGCTACGAGTCCAGAGAGAGGAATTTATCCCTAAAGTATTCAGAAAATCATTTGCTGCAACAGAATGATGAGATAGTTCGTCTTCATTGTTTTTTAAAGAAGTTGAGGAAGAGTATTCCGTATCAGAAGAATTATCTGAAAAATCAGGTAAAAACTGTGCAGACAAAGGTGTGCATAGTAGGGAACAGAATAGTGATATGTATATTGTTTTTTGATGTATGAGCCTCATATTTTTATATATTGATAATGTGTTATCAATGGTTTTCTTCTGATAGTAGATTACGGATAAAATTTATGTCTAAAAAGAACGATTATGAAGGATTTCATAGTCGTTCTTTTCCTTCTTAAAAATTTATTTGTTTTTTTATTTAATAGATATTTTTTTTGAGTATAAAGAGCCGTTCATGGCATGAATATGCAGGATGTATAGGCCTTTGTTTAAAGAAGAAATGTTGAATATATTTTCTACTGCAGTCATTGCCAATTTACCGTCGATGGTATAAAGCTCTACTTTCGAGATATCTGTACCCATTATATTTATGATATCTGTCGCAGGATTAGGCGCTACTGTAACTTTTATCATCTCAGATTGTTCAATATCAACTTCCCCACCTGAAGTTACAGCCATTGATTCTCCTTCATTGGCAGAAAAGTCGATAGGGGTTACTGTAAAATTGTAGGTTTTATCGGCATCCAGGTCTGATATTATAAAATGGTCGACAAAGGATACTTCTTGTATACCATTGGCTTCGTCTTTGATGATATAAAAGAATTCCCCCATTTCATCATAAGCAGAAAAGTCGAATGTTGCAGTGGAACCATCTATTGAAACTTTTGCACTTTCCATAACCGGGCCATCGAGGTCATATTCATCACGAGAATTTGCAACATCGTGTTTATAATCTATTCTATAACGGCTTATTCCCCACATGCCGTCAATATATGACCAAGCACCTATTTGTTTAGCGTCGGCAGGTAACCATCCTTTGCCGTATACTTCAAAGCATTTATCATCGGCGGTTTTTATTCGGGACTCTAATCGGATAGATGTAAAATAATCGGGATTGCCACTGACTGGAGCATCATTTTTATTCCATGTAAGGTTGTCATTTCCAAGAATAGGGGGAATATCTGCAACCCAGTTCATAATACGTCCCGGAGTGCCATCGGGAACAAAACCATTCCCTCTGCGGCTTTCGTCATCTAAACGCATGTACCCCCATGCTTGTTCCCCGATAGTAACGACTTTATAAGTAAAGTTTCCTTTACTACCGCCATCATCTTGCGGATTGTCCCAATTTAATAAAACATCAGACCCCATGATAGAGCCATGTTGGATTTGTGCCTGAATAGAGAGGCTGCAACTTAATACAGTAATACTTATTATTGTTAGTATATTTCGAAGTGGAGTATTGTTTTTCATATTGTTAAGAATTAAAGGATTCTGTATTTTTATTTATTTCCCCAGAGCTATATGAAGCAATGGACTCTGGGGAAAATATTGGTTTGCAAATTATTTTACGGTAATTTTATGAGTAATTATAGTTCCGTCATTTGTATAAATGCGAACGACGTATAACCCGTCGGATAAAGTTGAAACATTGATGGTGTTTTCAACAGAAGTCATAGCCAATTTCCCGTCGATAGTATATAATTCTACTTTAGCAATGTTTGCACCATTAATGGTTATAATATCCGTTGCAGGATTCGGGGCAACAGTAATGCTTGCTATTTCAGATTTTTCTATATTTACGCTTCCCGATGTAGATGCGATATAAGCATCGCCTTGGTGTCCGCTGAAGTCAATCGGAGTAATTTTAAAGGTGTAGTCCCCGGCTTCCGGCATAGCAAATTCCCAATGTTCCATTTCGAAGCATACTTCTTTGAATCCTTTAGATTCGTCTTCGATAACATAAAACCATTCACTGGCATCATCTGAGGCTGTAAAATCGAAAGTGGCGACATTGCCTTTCATAGAAACGGTGGCACTTTCGATAACAGGAGCTTCCAGGTCATATTCATCGGCACTATTTGCTTTTGTTATATCAAAAGGATGACGTTCTGCAGAGAACTGCCAGCGTCCGGACATAATTACCCACGGGCTAATCATTCTGACAGGGACAAATCCTTCTTTTTTGGCATAAGCGAAGTAATATGGGTCAGAGTCTGATTGGTCTGGCTGATGATAACGTTGTAGGATGATATCGGTTTTATCCCTGTCTTCCGGACAACCTAAGTTGCTGACCAATTCCGTATTATTCCAGCATTGTAATTGACAGGCAAAGTCTTCAGAGCCAATACCTGCATAGCATTCGTCGGCATTCATAGATATCCATGCCCAGGTTGTATTATCAATGACTACAGCCTTTACATTAGTATGTCCATTACTCTTTGATGGGTCGGATGGTGCATCATTGTCTCGCATCTCCAGCTCTTGTAAAAAGATAGAGCCATGTGCTATTTCCTGAGCTTTTACGAGAGGAGAACAAACAAGAGAAAAGGCAGCTATCGCTACAGAATTTCTCAAAAAAGTAGATGTTTTCATACACTAAATTTTAAGTTAAACAAAAAAGGATTATATATTTATTTCTTGATTTCTAAGATAAAGGGGGTATCTCTCAGTGATAAATCGATAGTAGATACATTTTGGTAATCATCTACCGCATCAGTTGCAAAGGTCGGATCATAAATATTTACTTGTTTGCAAGTTTCTCCGAGTGAAATTGTTATCTTATCTTCACCTCCAGTGTAGCGTTCTCCCCAAACGATTAAATATAAATTCCCGTTACTCTTTTGTAATAGTAAGTCATGTACTGTTTCGGGGCAATCGGGGATAGTATAGTCCAAGGAAGATAACTTTTTGATTGGATTGGAATCATTCAGTATTGTTGTCAGATTATGTAAATAATGAGCTGAACGACGGGGGGTATAATCTGGAGCATAGAATCCAAAAGTCTGATTTCCCTCTTCGTCAGTACGGTCACGTAGGAGATATACAGATGTATATGACCAGCCACGTTTGAATTGTGCAAGATAGAGATTTAATAAGATACGAGCTTGCATGTCTTCACTGATGAATTCGTTTTGTGTTAGTCCTGTTTCGGTTGTTACTCGAGGTAGAGATTCTAAACCGGCTTCAGAATATCCGGTAAATTTTTTCATCCAGGTTTGGCCGTAATTTCCGATAAGTCCGTCCACTTTACAATCTGCATAAGGTGAAGATGCATTCCATGTCTGATTGTCATGGATACCAGGCCAAGAAGGATGGGTCGAATAGTTGTGACAGTTTGCATAATCGGCATATTGGGTACCATCGGGCATTAATGTTCCCGCACTCTTCGGTATGGTCAGATATTGTAACCCGACATTGTCCCATTCGGCTCCGCTGGCACTGATTCCGAATACTGGGTAATCGGATAAAATTGAATCATTCTTTACGGCAAGATAAAGATCTCGTTGCAGTTCTGCAACAGGAATCCAGGAAGAATCTCTACCACCAAAACGATTTTTATAATTTACACCCCAGTTATTCGGTTCATTATTTCCTTCTATGGCTAATAAAGCTCCTATTTGAGCTAATCGTCGAGCATCCTTTATAATTCGTTCAATATCAGTTCCTCCGCTCATTAATCCGTAGCTGAAACGAACACCTGCTTCGTCATGTAAGCGTTGATATACCAGTTTGTTGAAATAAGGAGTGCCTTCATATCCGCTGCGTATCCACCGGAATCCACAATATTTTACACATTCGATGGTTTTATCTAAAGATTCACCTCTTGTATATATTGCTGTATTTATTCCTATGGAGTTTAAAAAGCTGTCTACAGGAAGTGCTCGGATACCGGTAATATTTTCAGAGGTGTGGTTTCTGTTACAGCTGAATAATATTATTATAGAGCATATTAGGAATAATCCTTGTCTGATTTCTCTCATCATATTATTTATTTTTCGATTTCCAGAATTGCGATATCTACTCCCATTTCTAAAGAAATAGAACCGGTGTTGTTGTGTGTAGAAATGGCTTCTGTGCCGATAGTCGGGTCATATACTTTCACCGAAGACATATTTTGGTCAAAAGAGATTGAGATATTGTTGGTACCTCCGGTATAACGTTCTCCCCATATTATTAGGTAATATTTCCCTGTTGTTTTTTGTAACAGTAAATGGTGTACCGTTTCCGGTTTTTTAGGGATTGAGTAGGTGAGTGTTCCTGCTGTTGTAGATTTATCCCGGTCATCGGCTAAGATTGTCGTAAAATTATGTATGTAGTGGGCTGCTTTACGGGCTACATATCCTGGAGCGTAGAAACCATAGGTTTGGTTTCCTCCTTCATCAATGCGGTCTCGTAAAATGTAGATAGAAGTATAGGCCCAGCCACGTTTGAACTGACTGAGATAAATATTTAAAAACATTCGTCCTTGCATGTCTTCATCCACTCCGGTATGGATTGTTACTCCAGTTTCTGTTGAGACACGAGGCATGTTTACTACGGTTTCTTCGTCATATCCCAAAAATCCTTTAGCCCATGTTTTTACAAAATTTCCGTAAGGACCATCAAACGGGTTATCATTTCCGGGCGAAGAAGCCAGCCAAGTTTGGTTGTCTCGTAAGACATCATTATCTCCACCGAAGGCATAGTTATGACAGTTACCATAATCATAATACTGTGTTCCATCCGGCATCAGTGTTCCGGCTCCTTCAGGAATAGTCAGGTACTGTAACCCGACATTATCATTTTCTGCACCGATGGTACTAATCCCAAACATAGGGTATTGGCTCATAACTGGGTCGGATTTTACCCGGGCATAAAAGTCTCGTTGGAATTTTGCTACAGGGAGCCAGGAATTTTCACCTCCACCGGCTTCACCATCCCATATTATACCCCAATTATTAGGTTCATTCAAACTTTCAAAAGCAAGAAAAGCTCCCATTTCATGCAATTTTCGGGCATCGGCCATAACTCGTGCAGTATCTGTCCCTCCACTGCCCATTCCGTATGAGAAAAGGACTCCCGTTTCGTCATGTAATTTTTGAAAAACTCCGTTATTGAAGAATGCAGTTCCTTCATATCCAGCTCGTACCCAACGGAATCCACAGTATTTTACACATTCGATAGTCTTGTCTAAGGTCTCTCCTCGGGTGTATATAGCCGTATTGATCCCGATTGAGTTCAGAAAATCATTTACAGGTTTAGCTGTTACTGTTTCGGTCAATTGTCCAGAAAAGTTATCTGGTTTTAGTTCATCGTCACAAGCAGCTGTGAACATAACGATAGTACTTGTTAATATTCCTTGCAATATCTTTTTCATGTTGATACTTTTAAGATTTTAATTTGACGGTCGGATAGGGAAGAGATAAAAAGAACATCTTTTCCCTATCACACATCTTTTATTCTTCATTTAGTGCCCCGTATACATTAATTTCGCCAACGGTTGTAGCAGCTTTGCTTGTAGAACCTTTTGTAGACTGGAACTTGAAGTAACGTCCAGTCGGATATTCTGTCAGTTCAAATTTTTGCATGTCAGCACTTTTGTTGTCAAATTCGAATGGTCCCCATTTCTCCCAATTCTGTCCGTCATTACTGGTATAAAATTCTATCTCAGTTTGGGCGACAGAACTTGAGCCCGGTCGGCGACAAGCTTCAAAACTACTCATGATGTATTCTTTGCCCATATCTACTGTTATGTGATGTGGATAAGAAGAAGTGGAGTTTGTCATCCAGAATGTATTTATGTCTCCGTCGATTGCTGATATAGCCTTTCCTTGGTCAGGATATTGTTCGTTTCCTACGGCTCTTTCACTACTAAAATCTACTACACTCCAACTTTCATGTGCAATATTGTCAATTTTGATAATTACAACTTTTTGTGTGGAAGATAGCGCATCTCCACCAGCTCCATAGGTAGTAAGTGTTGTATTATAGATTCCTCCTTTACTGTAAGTGTGGACGGGGGAATATTCGTTAGAGGTAGTTCCATCTCCAAAATCCCAAGACCATGATAATGCGTTGGAGGATGTGTTAGTAAAAGTTACTTGTGTCCATTTTGTGTTATCGGCTTTAGAAGAAAAAGTCGGCTGGTGTATCAGAAATTTTGTATCTATCACGACTATAGCTGTTGCCATAGTAGATTTGATTTCTCTGTCTGCACCTACAATGGCAATCCCTATCCCATATTTTTTATTTGGAGTGTTTGTCTTTAAGAAATCGAGGTCGACATTAAGATGAAATGTGCTTATATCAGTACCATCGGGGATAGATACAGTTTGGGGTATGGAATATTTATCAGCAGGTAATATCTCTACACTGTTATCTAATGTACCGTTTGCAATAAGTGACTGGATTGTATCGGTATTGATTTCGATGGAAACATTTACTGAGCCTTTACGGTCAACTCCAGCACGATATACGCTTAAAGGTATTAACATTCGATTATTTTCAATAGAGAAAGGTATTAATCGTCCGTTTGATGGCGAATGTTCAATGGGTGCCGGGACATTATCTATCGTTAGTATGCCTTCGTTGTATTGTGTAATAGGTAGATATACTGACTGTTCTGGATAGTCGCCATCTCCGATCTCATCATAGTTACAAGCTGTGAATGTCAGTAGGAACCCCCCAATACACGTTAACAGGCCAGTCCTTATATTATAAAATCCTTTTCGTTTCATAATTGTATATAAAAATTAAGTTCTTATGTACTGTAAAATTGGTTTACCACATTGGGTTTTGGGGCCATGAAGTACTAACTATATTTAAATCTTTTTGTGGTATAGGGTAAAAATACATTCGGTTTTGGAATGTACGATTTTCTACATTGATGACGTTGTATGAGAATGAAGACCCCGCCCGAGTTATTTCGACGCCTTTCAATGGCTTACCAAGTGTTTCGGGAGCAATCATCCATCGACGAACATCCCAGAAACGATGATCTTCAAATGCTAACTCGATACGGCGTTCATGACGAATTCTTTCTCTTAATTCAGTTTGCCCTCCATCCATGACGGCCGGCATACCTACTGCAGTACGAGTACGAACGGCATTTAATGCTTCACGAGCCGTCATTCCATATCCGTGAGGGTCATCCGGGCCATAAGCTTCGTTCATTGCTTCAGCATAATTTAGGTAAATTTCAGAAAGGCGTATAAGAATCCAGCTATGTACAGATGATTGATTTAATAATAAATCTACATCTGGGTCAATGTATTTTTTCAGATAGTAACCTGTGCGAGTTGCATGCATGACGCCTTTCCCATCACGACCTCCTGTCCAACATTCTACTGCTCGTCCTTTGAATTGTGTATTGTTTGTCAGAATTGTATATCCTAGTCTTGGATCTCGACCTGAGTATGGAGCTTTTGCATGTTCGGGATTGTTCCAGTCAAAGGGCGTTCCGTTGGCCATTTCATAATCATCTACCAGATTTCCACTTGGAGTAGTACCGCTGTTACCACCATCGTACCCGATAGGATAGTTATTTTTTTCGAAGGTATTATTTGCTCCATCTCTAAAACATAGAATGATTTCGTTGTTATTATATGTCCGGAATAATCCTGTATAATCTGTTGCAAAAGAATAATTGGCACTTGTCAGGTCAATAACTTTTTTGGCAGCTCGAGCTGCAGTATCCCATTTTTCTGTTCTATCTCCTGTGAGGGAAATTAATTCAGGATGAGCAAACCCATTTGCCCAAGCAGGATTGTTATACAAGTCGCTGGCAGCATATAATAATACTCTGCTTTTCAGAGCCAAAGCTGCACCTTTTGTTGCGCGCCCTAAATCTCCGGGATCTGCATACACGGCAGGTAAGTTTTCTGCAGCGATTTCGCATTCTTTATCAATAAACTTAATGCACTCATCTAAAGATTTGCGGCCGAGTTTTGAATAGTCTGGGTTCATGCCCTGTACTTCTGTCATTAGAGGTACGCCTCCATAGCGTTTTACTAATTCAAAATAAAAGAAAGCGCGTAAAAATCTGGCTTCAAATTCCCAGCGTTTCATATTTTCAACGTATAATTTGTACTGTTGTTGAACTGACTCAGATTGGTCATACTTCAGATAGTCGAGATCTACTTGGTCTTTTTTCTGTAAGAAGTCATTTACTAAGTTTATTGCTTTGAAACAATTTCCCCAAGCTCCGTCCGGATTGTCGTTTGCATTCCAGTTGCCGGTATTGTACTTTTGTATGGTTGACGTTTCCAATGTATGCTCAGCTTCATCACATGCCGATGCCATCATGGCATTGTCTATATAATATAGACCGTTAGGCATATAGGCGTATATATTGTTTAGCAATGCACCGGTATTGTTATAGTCCCTAAGTATCTGTTCTTCGCTTTGATTTAGGTCTACTTCAGGGTCGAGCTTATCATTACAAGCAGTCAACATGCATATCGAAAATACGGTTGTTGCTATATATTTCCATCTATTTTTCATAAGTATATCCATTTTTAGTCAATATTAAAATTGGAGATTTAAGCCTAAACTAAAAGTGCGAATAGCTGGGTGTCCATATAATGTCTCCGGGTCGACTTGTCCCTCCATGTGATCCAATGAGAATAAATTGGTCGCATTGGCAAAAACTCTTAGTTTTTCGAGTTTTATTTTATTTGTCAATCTTTCTGGTAACGTATATCCGAATTCCAGGTTTCTTAGTTTTAAGAAATTTCCATTTTTTTGCCAGAAGGTAGAATATTGATAGTTGTTCTGGTTTCCGTCAGTGGACAAACGAGGGTAAGTTGCTGTTTCAGCTGTTTCTGGTGTCCAACGTTTTAGTGCAACTTCTGATATTTTTCCTGAGTTCTGGAATGCCTGGAAGCGTTTTCCTTCCCAATATACGGTGCGATTAGCAACACCGTGAAACATTATGTCAAGATCGAACCCTTTGTAATTGAAACCACCGTGGAGGCCGAATGACCATTCGGGAGATTGAGTGTATCCGAATGCCTTTTTATCGTTGTTATCGATAATTCCATCACCATTTTGGTCTTTATATTTGATATCTCCGGGGACGACTTCATCGAATACTTGTTTAGGAGACCTATCTATATCGGCTTGATCTTTAAAGAAACCGATAGCTTCGAAAGCAAATGGTTGATTGATACGGTGCCCGGTGGAGTATAAATAGTCATATACTTGAGGAGCTTCGGCATTATATGTTACTTCGTTACGGGTAAAGGAAATATTGGCTCCAATAAAATAATTTACACCTTTTTTACTTGTTGTATTATAACGTAAAGCTGTTTCGAAACCTGTGTTGCGAACTTTCCCGACGTTCATATCCGGTAAGTTTATACCTAAAAAATCCGGTACGGTACTATAGGGCTTGGAAAGAATGTCATATCTGTTGCGAATATAGTAATCGACGGAGATATCTAAACCTTTGAATAATGTTGCATCAAGCCCAATGTTGGTTTGTTTTTCTTTTTCCCATGTTACATCAGGGTTTGCCAAAGACCCCATTTCGTATCTGTCGACGCTGCTATTACTGGAGCCTAAATAATAGGAGCCTTTCCATACGTAATATTGGTTAAACATAAATTGTTGACCTCCGATGCTGTGATTCCCAGTAAGACCATAAGATGCCCGTAGTTTTAGATAGTCGATTATATCGTTATTTTCTAAAAATTTTTCATTGGAAATTACCCATGCCACAGAACCTGTCGGAAAAAATCCAAAACGATGTCCCCGCGGATAATTTTCAGTTCCATTGTACCCGAATGAGAATTCTGCGATATATCGCTTGTCATAACCATAAGTAGCACGACCAGCAATGCCTGCATTACGATATGGAAGAGAACCACTGGTAATGGTATAGTCATCATAATTACTCATAAACATGGCTTCGACAGAATGTCTTCCGAATGTTCGTTTGTAATCTAATGAAGCTTGTACAACTAAGTTTCTCCAAAGAGTGAATGCACTTTCGTTTCCGGTAAGAGATGTATTTTCTCCGAATTTGGTATATAAAAATTCTCCGGCATTATCGCGTTCTATCAAAAAACGCTCGTAATCTCTGGATTTTATTGAATTGGAAACGAAATAAGTATTGAATCCTACTCCAGCGGAGATGCTTAAACCTGGGGTAATCCAGTCAAGTTTTTCTGTCAAACGGGCTTGGGCTTGTGCGGAGCGACCATTAGCGGTGTTTGAGCCGGCTTGTGCGATTTCTCCTAATGGACTTTTAAAAGTGGATGTTCCACCCAACATTCCGGGACTGACATATATCGGGAATGCGTTGGGAGCAATAGTGTTCATGAGCTCAAATACGTTATAGGTGTTAGCATCCACTCCGGAATTAGTTTTATCTTCTACAGTAGCACCCATGGATACATGAGCAGATAAATTTTTAGAGATATTCAAATCGATATTCGTTCGAAAATTGAATCTAGAATAGGTAGAGTTTTTGGAGTTGTCAGAAAGGCTCTCAACTCGCTTGTACAGCCCGTTTTGTGTTACTGCATTGAACATCACATAGTATGCTATACGGTCATTTCCTCCTCTGGCTGAAAAATTGTAATTTGCTACGGGTGCAGCTTTACGTAATAGTTCGTCATACCAATTTACATTGGGATGTAATAAGGGATCGGAGCCATTGCGATAAGCTTCTAAATCTGCGGCTGAATACATCGGTGATTTTCCTTCATTGGCTAATGCTTCATTGTAGAGGGTAGCATAGTCGTATGAATCTAAAAAGTTGGGCAAGCGAACTGCTTGTTGGAATCCGTATTCAGCACCGACTGAAACTTTTAATGGAGAATTGAACCCTCTTTTAGTTTTTACGACTAAAACACCATTTGCTGCCCGGTTTCCATATAATGCTGTCGCTGCTGCATCTTTTAATAAAGAAACCGATTCAATTTCTTCGGGAACCAGCTGTTCAAAAAATAAATTAGTGGAAGGCATTCCGTCAATAACGTACATGAGTCCATATCCGGAACCATAGGTTGCCAACCCTCGTCCTGATAAAGTGGGTGAGTTGGCTCCAGCTTCTCCACTTCCTTGTTCAACGGTCAAACCCGAAATTTTTCCATATAAGGTATTGGCAATGTTAGAGACGAAGCCTTTTCTTAGTTCTTCACCAGATACGGTAGAGATTGCGCCTGTATGTAATCCTGCAGACTCGATACCAAGAGCTACTTTTGCCGAATCTGCATCAATAGCAGTACGGGCTTGTATTGTCCCGAAGATGCTTGATATGGCACATGTTATCAAAAGGCTCCTACCGATTGATTTATATTTTATTCGTTTTTCCATATTAGCTTGATTAACGATGTGATATAACTATTAATAACCCGGATTTTGGATTAAGTATCCTTTGTTGATCTCTCCAGTGGGGAATGGATGCAGATACATGCGTTTCATGAAAGTACGAGTCTCAAAAACATATGGCTCATAACTGTATTCATTGCCCGTATCTTTATAGATTTTGATACCTTTCATGGCCCCTTGCATAATTCCTTCTTGGTCAGCTATTAACCAGCGACGGACATCCCAGAATCGGTGTTCATCAAAAGCCAGTTCAAGAGCTCGCTCGTTTCTTATCAATTCCATGAAGTCAGAATATATACCGCTTCCTGATGTTATTTTAGGTTGTCCCGAACGATCACGTATAATATTTATAGCATCTCTTGCTGTCATTCCGAAACTTTGAGGATCATCCGGACCATAAGCTTCGGTCATGGCTTCAGCGAAATTGAGATAAATTTCGTTGAGTTGGAATAATGTTGAGTTTGGCTGGTAAGACCATACTTGTTGACTAATTTCTCTTGGGTATAATTTGTGTAACCAAAAACCTCCAAAACATGAGGTTGTGTGTTTACCTCCTTCAAATAGTTCGACAGTCTGACAGTCAACATTCCAATATCCTAAATTCCCAACAACGGTTTGGTTGAAGCGACGATCCAAATTGGCCATTTTGGCTTGCAGTCCTGTTCCTCCACTCCAGTCGACCTTTCTTCCTTGGCGGTCTTCATATTTGCTGACGAAGTTTAGAGTGGGAGTTACTCCACTGTATCCCGAATTTCCAGCAGCTATCGTAGGAGGAGCGATACTGCTCCATGGCCAAGTCCAACGTCCTCGTTTGCCGTTTGATTTTTCAGCAAAAATGATTTCGGCATTGTCATAATGTTCCCAGGAATATCGATAATTTTCATCAACACCTTGGTCGGTAATTAAATGGTAACCTGCCTCTTTTGCCCATTCTAATACATCGTAAGCTGCTTGGGCCGCTTCTTGCCAACGTTCGATTTTGTAATTTCCAAAACATATCAGGTTATTATTAGCCCCTAAACTCATAAATGGAGTTGAGGTGTTAAACATTTTGCTGGCAGCGTATAACATGGTTTTTGATTTTAAAGCCAATGCTGCACCTTTATGAGCTCGGCCTCTCAAAGCTCCAGCCTGGTCTGACTGTAAGTCTGGAATAGCTTCTTTCAGGTCTTTCATGATAAAATTATATGTCTCTTCTAATGTACTACGAGGTATTTTAAGATCCTCATCTAATTTTATACTATGGTCGATGACGGGTACACCTCCATATCGTTTCATCATTTCAAAGTAATTCAGTGCTCGTAAAAATTTTACTTCGGCTTTGATTTGTTTGGCATAGTCTGGAGACATATCCGGTACTTCATCTACTCTTTCGAGCATTACTGCAATATAACGGATAGCTTTCCACCGGTATACCCAACGAGCATCTTCAGTATTATCGGCCGTAATAGAACCTGTATTCCATTTTTGAGGAGGATACCAGTCGGCGCATTGTTCTGCTTCATCACAGCATGCACCACCTATATGACCTTCTGGGTTGACAAAAATATTAGGAATACCATCATCATTATAATAAGGCAAATTAGAATGCATGCCATACTGATATATTGTATTCAAGAATAGTTCAGTTTGAGCTGCCGATGAGAAGATTGTGTCTTCAGTGACATCTATCCCCGGAGCTTTTTCTAAAAAACTGCTGTCTTCACATGACCAGATTGAAATCAGCAAGGTCAAAAGCATTAAATAAAATATCTTTTTCATGTTTGTTACTCTTAGAAGTTAATATTTACTCCGAAATTGAATACCCGTGTCAAAGGATAGGGTTCGTTATTTGCTCCTAAATTTGCAACCTCAGGGTCTTCACCGGGTAACATATCACACCAGGTTAATAAATTACTGCCGTTTGCATATAAGCGTAAAGAACTTACACCGATACGGTCGAAAAATTTATTGCGAAAAGTGTAGCCGATTTCTACATTTTTTAATCGTAAATAAGATGCATCTTCCAACCAGAATGTAGAAGTATAATAATTGTGGTCATTATAAGTTGATACGTGTGGGTATCGGATTTTTAAACCTTGTTCGTACCGTTCTTGTGACCAGCTTTCCAATAGATGCTCGCCCGCACCGGTATTGTTATAGAATCCGGTTTGTGTACGACGGGAAGGCATATTAGATACATGAGCAGCTCCTTGAAATAATACAGAAAAGTCAAATCCTTTGTATTCCCCGGTCAAAGAGAAGCCATAAGTAATTTCAGGGAATGTAGAATAACCGATGGGAACTTGGTCGTCCCAATCTATTTTTCCATCTCCGTTAACATCACGATATTTTACATCTCCCGGTTGTATTTTATTAGTTGTAAAAGTGTATACAGGGCGGTTGATATCGTTTACTTCTTCCCATGTATTATACAGACCTTCAGCTATTAATCCGAAAAATTGGCCATAACGTCTTCCCGTAGAGTACCGATAAGAGTATTTTTGGTATACTTCGTCCATATAGTCGATTGTATTATGCGCATATGAGAAGTTTCCTCTGATACCGAGTTTGAAGTCTCCGAAAGTATCCATATAAGAAAGTTCTCCTTCAAAACCTCCATTGGTCATTTTCCCTAAATTGTAAGCTGGCATATTGGCACCTGTTATGTCGGGAACAGTACCTCGGTTACATAAAATATTGTCTCTTTTTTCACGGAAGAAATCAAAGGTTAAGCCTATCTTGTCTTTATAGAATTTCAAGTCGGCACCGATATTCATCTTACGAGCCCTTTCCCAAGTCAAATCAGGATTTCCTAATTTCCCTTCGATTGCTCCGTTATAAGTTTTTTCTGAAATACCGAATTCTCCAAAGTGATATACATCATTGACATAGGTATAAGATGTAGGGCGGTATAAGAATCGGTCTCCTCCAATCTTATCATTACCTACTTCCCCGTATGTCCCTCGTATTTTTATAAATGAAACGTAGTCATTCCTTGGGAAAAAAGGTTCTTCACTTAAGACCCATCCTAATGAATAAGCAGGAAATACGCCAAAACGATGGCCTTCAGCAAAATTTTCAGTACCATTATAGCCGATATTGAATTCGGCCAAATAACGGCTGTCATAGTTATAAGTTATACGACCGACAATGCCTTGATATCCATTTGGAACTAAATATGCAAGATTAGGATCTATATATTTACTTTGATTATATAACACTAAGGCTGTTACATGATGAGCTCCGAAACTACGGTCATAGGAAGCTCCCGCTTCGAGATAAATACGTCGGTTTTTGGATACAGTGTCTCCAAAACGCATAGGGGTAGATGAGGATAATGGTACTAAAATATATCCTCCTTCTGTTGTAGGACGTGCATCATATGTCTGACCGTATGCATCATATTTTTTTACATCTGTAATGTAATTTTTGTAAGATATTGCTCCCCGAACAGAAAGTCCTTTTAGGAGCCAATCCATTTTGTAATTTAGACGTATTGACCCGTTTAATGTATTGCTGTAGTCACTATGCCACCCCTTATCGAATGCAGTAAATGGATTATCTCCTCGTTTTGTCGTAGTTTGCGCTGTTGTAATTTTTCCATCTACTATACCCGGTGAAGCATTGGATGGGATAGAAGAAATCCATTCCATAAAGCCTTGAGTAGACCAATTTATGCCTCGGTTATTGTCTATCTGCGTAGAGAAATCAAAGCTCAATAGAAGATCTTTTGTTACGTCGATATCGAAGTTTGAACGTATATTATATCGACGATATTTTAATTGATAATCATATCCCGGATCATAATTAGCGGTATTGAACATCCCGTTTTGTAAAAATTGACCCATGGAGAAGAAATATCGTACTCGGTCTGTACCTCCACTGATAGAAATATTACTTTGTTGCTGTAAAGAAGATTTTTTTAATGTTTCATCGAACCAGTCGACATCAGGGTAGAAGATAGGATCGCTATGGTCTTTGAACTTCATAAGTTCCTCGTCTGTATATGGAAGGTCATAGCTGCCTGTACGATAAAAGTCATAACCTGCTGCCATATTTCGATTGTATGCAAAATCATACGCATTCATACTTTTCCTTAGGAATGGAAAATCGGTGACAGCAACACTTGATGTTACGCTGATTTTGGGCCTGCCTTTTTCTCCACGCTTAGTAGTAATTAATATGACACCATTTGCACCTCGTACTCCGTATACAGCTGTTGCGGAGGCATCCTTAAGGATTGAGATAGATTCGATTTCGTTAGGGTCTATAGTATTGAAATTAGGAGTTTCGATACCATCAACCATCACGAGAGGGTCTTGTAAGCCCTCACCTTCTGCAAATGTCCCGATACCTCGAATGCGTAATGTCGATTGGTCTTTTCCAGGTTCTCCGCTTCTTTGTACAGCAAATAAGCCTGGCATGCGGCCTACTAAAGAATTACTAATATTAGCTTGTGGCGATTGCACTAATTCCTTTGTTGATATCATGGAAATAGCGCCTGTTACAGTTTCTTTTTTCTGAGTACTGTATCCGACAACAACTACGTCATCTAAATCTGTAGTTGTTTCTTGTAGAGTAATGGAAAATGTATTTTTTCCATCTAATTTCAGAGTTTGTGATACAAACCCTACACATGAGACCATCACTGTTTTAGTCCCTTCAGGTACTTTTAGTGTAAATTTCCCATTGTAATCGGCAATGGTTCCTATCGCTGACTTGGGTATTGCTACAGAAGCTCCTACCAAAGGCTCTCCACTTGAGTCTTTAATAGTTCCGGTTACTATGATTTCAGCCTTCTGTACTACGGCCTCAGATTTATCCTCTTTTCCAATGACTGCATTTATTTGTGGTGTTCCCACGAATAGAAGGCAAATGCTAAGATAAAGGACTTTGTGATTGAGTTTTTCAGGTTTACTTTTTTTTCTCATACGTCTGCATCGTTTTAATTTAGACGGTTAATAATAAAAGGTCATGATTTGTGTTTTTTATATGGTTATGTTTTCATATGTTATTTTAATTCTTAAATTTAAAATATATGCAAATATATGTGAGAACAATTAATTTTTTTTTAATAGGTGCTTAAAGGTGGATTAAAAACCCCTTAAAAATGTATTAATGTATATATAATTCATTTATTATCAGTAATATAAATATATATACGTTTTTTATTAGGAAGAATAATTTTAGTGTTTATAAGAAGAAATTAGCAATGAAAATCATAAACAAGAACTACTAAAAATTCTTGCTTATGATACTTTAATATATGATATGCTTATTTTTTAATCGTTATTCTTGGAAGAAATAATATCTTCATAGCTGAAGTCTGGCTGAGCATCTAATAAAGACATATATTGAGCACAAAATTTGTCATAGCATTGTCTTGATAGAACTTTGTGTCCCAGCTGATATAATAAGCGGCATTTTAGTTTTACAGCTTCTTCTTCAGTAGGATATAGTAATAAAACGACATCTGCTATTTGGAGTGAAAGCTTGGAGTCAGAACTGTATTCAGGAAGAGCTATTGCTGATAATAGAATGTCCGATACGCGAGAAACATATTCTGATTTGAACTCGTCAGCCCATTCAGCATTGACATTTGGCAATAACATGCCTTTAGAGGATAGAGCGATAATTGTTTCTATTGTCTCTCGGTTATAATTGCTATTTCGTTTTTGGTATTTTTTTAGTTGTTTCCATATTTCTATATAATCGCAGAAAACATCTTTCCCTAACTTGATATTCCAATAACTATTTTCATTGGTCAAAGTAATATCCCCTATATTATTTAACAAGAGACGTAAGCGTCTTATGTTTACACTTCTGTTATTTGATGCGGATTTTTTATCCATTCCTGACCAAAAAGCTTCGTCTAACATTAGTGAACTGACTCCTCGTCCGTCATTTTTTACTGAATGTAAGAGAATAAATAGGAATAGTTGGCGCAGGACGGAAGAGAAGCCTCCTGTGACATCTATACCCTGTCGATCGAATACTTGAAATCCTCCGAGTAAATTGATAGTAGATGTTACTGGGATAGGAGAGGGTTCGTTAGGTATAGGATTGACTTTAGTATTGGCCGAAGTAATAATTTCGGGAGATATTATTTGAGAATGTTTTTTTTGTTTTTTTGACCAAATCCAATAACTGATTAAGATAAGGCAGATTATACCTATCCCTCCAAAGATAAGTTTAGCCCGGGGCTGAGGGGATGTTTTCTCCGCTTGCAAAACATCTTTGGACTGTAATACGGGATAGGCCATAGAATAAATAGATACAAAGTATCCATTTTGGTTGGGTGCTTGTTGTAAAATTATGGCATAAAGATTATTGCTTTCTTTATCTAAGAAAAGGTCGCAATATGATTCACTATCGAAAAAATGGTATAATATCGTGTCTCCTAAAATTGTTGTTCGTGATGATTCCCAGTCAAGAGATATGAGATACAATAATGAATTGTAACGGTCATTGTTGTATGCTAATGTATATACTGTATGCTCGTTTTTATCAATTAATAGTGAATTGCCCATAGCGATGGGGTCTCCGGCAATTGAAAAATTGGTAACTTTTTCGCATTGAGCGTTTGGATAATCGATTTTGTAGAGGTCATACAAATTTTGGGGAAGCTCTTCCTGCTTTCCGGAAGGGGAACCATAGCCTCCCATTACCATCAGGATGCTGTCTTCATAAAGCCCCGCTGCACTTAGATAACGTGGCATTATCTGAGTTTTCAAATCTGTGGTCTTCCATGCACCGTCAAATAAGTCCCGGACAATTAAATTTGCCTTGTATTGATGCATGCCATATCCACCGAATAAAACCAGTTTATGATTTTTGTAATCTATAAAATGGTTGTGTTGTTGTATAGGTGGTAAAATTTCAGTTCCAGAACCCGACCAACTTTGGGTTTGGAAATTGTAAATATTGAGATCTGGGAATTGTGTACTATATGAAATCAGACAGTTTCTTTCTTTATCATATAACAAGGCGCTTCCTCCTCCACATCGAAAAGGTGCACCTTTATTTGTCTTTACTCGGGATACTATATCTGTAGTAACAGAATAAGTTATTAGAGAATCTGCCGTTGCAATAAAAATACGTCCTGAATCGCTATCATAAGCAATTTGTGGATTAGTTTCTTTGAAATGCATGGATATTACGGGTTTCCATGAAATGTGTCTATCAATTTCCCATTCTCCGTTTTTTACTAATGCAATACAGCCGTCTATTTCGTCTAAAACTGATGATTCGAGATGCTTTGCAAATTTCCAATGTCGTAAGGTTTTTCCTTTTTCATCACATACTTTTAAGTCTCGGATTGACATAGGGGGTACATCCGTTGTATAAAAATTACCATGATGATTTTTGCCTAAATGCAATTGAGCATTTTTTAGGTTAGGAATTGAAAATGGTATTTTTGAAGTGGTTTCGTTAAAAGAGCATTCGATATCCGATATGTTGAAACGAATTTTTACAGGAAACCAATGTTTTTCGTCGTAATTGTTGTCTAAATGAAACTCTTTATTGCAATAAATATGCCGGGTACTGGCCACTACGAAGTTTACTTTTAATAAAGAAGTATTGGCAATAAAGTCTAAACTTAATGTATCATTACAGATAAGCCTGAAGATATATCCGTAGGTTCCTTCTGGTTTTTTGTCTAAACGGAGGTCAAATTCAATGGTACTTCCTGGTTTTAAAAACAGGTTACAATTACTTAAATCAACACCGGTTCTTTGGTCTTGATTGACAGAATGAGAGCGGAACGTAAGTCCGTAACGCATATTATTATCAGCAGATTCACTCTTTGTATTGAAAAAAGAATTGATAATTATGAGTAACAGAAGAATTCGTCTGTAAAGCATATTAAAAGTATTTGTCTGAAAAAGATAATTCAACAATATGTCTTTTGTCTTTTTCCAAGTTTTAATGAATGTACTATATCGAACTGGATCGAATCTATAATAATAGTTTGTAGACTAATAATATAGTAAAGTTCTGCAATATGTGTAAATTCTGTATGTATTGTTCTAATTTAACTAAAACTGTTATTAAAAATCACTAATCTAAGAATCTTTTGTATTTTCATAGTTGACAATCAGTAAAATACAAAATTGTCTTAAGACTTGTCAAGAAACAAAAATATAAAAATTTTCTGTATTACCGATATATTTTTTAAAGATTTCAAAAAAACAAATGATACGTAACTATATAAAGCTATCAGTAAAATTTTTACCGAATAAGAGAGAAATATTTTAAAGCTTTGGCAATACCTTCATTGTCTACGGTGTCAGTAATATATGAGGCCGCTTGCTTTACTTCATCGGAAGCATTACCCATAGCAACACCTATATGGGTATATTTCAGCATGGGAATATCGTTACCTCCATCTCCAAAAGAGATGGTCTCTTCTAAATTTATCTGATAATATTCCAATATATGTTTTATACCGGTACTTTTGTCAATGCCTTTTACATTGACATCTGCAAAATGGGGATTCCATCGGCTGGCTTCACAATGGGTAGAAACAGTCTTTTGAAGTTCTTCTTCTTTTTGTTTGTCAACATATATGTTTATTTGTAAGATGTCTTTTTGAGCAATATCTTCTAAGGGTTTAATTTGAGGTACGGGAACATTTATTAATTTGCAAAGGTCGATGACTTGTTGATTGATAAAGTTTATTGCAGTATTGTCTTGTGTCGTAAACTGGCAAGGGAAATGTTCGGTCTCTTTTTGGTAACGGATGATTGTATTGATATCTTCTTTAGGAATAGAGGTTTTGTATATTACTTTTTTGTCAGAAGATATGCAGAATGCTCCATTTAATGTGATGATACCATCTATAATGATGTCCTTGGGTAAGGAAATCAAGGATAGAGGCCTTCCTGTGGCAATAAATATTTTTGTTCCTTGTTGCCTTAATTTTTTTATTGCATTTATGGTAGAATCAGGTATTAAGTGAGTGTTGAAACTGATTAGAGTTCCATCTATGTCGAAAAAAGCAGCCTTTATCATAACTTATTTTATTTATTTGTAAAAATAATAAATATTTCACTTTTTAGGGAACTATAGAACCATACCAATAACGGAATTCTTTTTCTATTCCGTTTTCGTCCTTTATTTTGTAATTCTGAATTTTTGCTCTATCTAATGAAAATTTGATAGGAGATTTGAATATTTTTCCATCATAACAGAATGTATGATATTCTCCGTTTTCGCCACAAATGTCAATGTCCTTGGGAAAACTATTGAGTAAATCCATGTTGATTTCTTGGCCGATATATTCTTCCCCTAATTTTTCGGCATCGGTGGTAATAATAATGGTTTTTAACCCTGAGGATAAAAAATCTTTCATAATATTTTGTGAAGATTGTCCCCATAATGGTTCTACGACTTTGATATTGAACGGTTTTAGTTGTTTCTCCCGATAGGCTCGTACGTCTTCGAGGAAAATATCTCCGAAGACAAAGTAATTGACACCGAGGGATTTAAAATAAAGTACAGCTTCTGTCATATTTGTTTCGTAGTCGTTGATATCACCTTTAGGAGGGAGGTTTACAATATAGATGGGCAGTCCAATACTCTTTGCTTGAGCTTTGAGAAGAGAGACAGGGATTCTATGCATCGATGAGTATTGAGTTTCTTTATTTACGATCGTGAGTAAAGAAATTATTTCATAATTCTTATCTTGTAATATTTTGTATAAGGCAAGTGCCGAATCTTTCCCTCCGCTCCAATTGAATACAGCTTTTTTTCGATAAAGATTTGTCATCTTAATTTTTTGATTTTATTGTTGGTAAGAAATGCGCTGACTAAGGTATAATATTCTGGGAGAATATTGTTTTTGCTCCACAATAGTTCAATGCCTAATAAATCGGATGTAGTGTGTTCTATATCAAATCCCAGAGCCTCCAGAGAAGGTCTTATTTTTTGAGGATATATGCAAGGAAGATTTTTATTTCTTTTGCATTTCGAGGGGGTGCAAAAATGACATGTCCCGGCAAAACAAGCTCGGCTTTCCGGATATTTGTTTTCTAAAGTAAGAAGGAGGGGATCGAGCTGGCCTCTGACTTTAGCTAATAAATCCTGTTCGTATAAGATGAGTTCTTCTTTAGTAGCAAAAGAACGCTCAAATTGGGAAGGAAAGATTTGAGTACCTATAATCCAAATTGAGGTATATTTTAGTAAGTAAGCTTTTGTTTCGAAATCGAACGGAGGACAGCTCCAACAGGAGTTATACATTTTGCACTCTTTGCAGAATTGTATAAATTTTTGAGGATTATGATAACGTTCTATGTATAGGTCTGTATTTATACAGACAGATTTTTCTTTTATGGTATACATATCGGTTTTTGTATTGTAATTACATACTGTCATTTCTTTTTGACAAGGGTTTCTTTTTGATTGTACTTTTTCTCAAAAGTACTTCCGATATGGCATTTTACCAAGAGAAGCAGTTATTATTTTATTTGGATAGATAAGAAATAAGACAGGAATAGAATAAGAAAATAACAAAAGCGGGGAGAGCTTTCCAACCTTCCCCGCTTCAGTACCCTTAACCGTTCTGTTCTCGAACCAATTCTTGCATGATTTGAACTTGATTTGGGAATTAAGAGAATGGATACCTCATCCATAACATAATATTATAAAATGCCAGTTAAAACAAAATTTTGAATGTATTGAACTTCTGATTTCTTATATTTGCAACACGATGTTTTACCATATAAGATTATAAGAATAATAAAATAAAAAACAAGATGCCCAAATATTCAAATTCAAGCATAACAGCTAAAATCGGAATAAATTACATTAGAACTATAGTTGAAGAATCTGGGTCTTTATTCCATAAAATTGAACAAGAAAATGATTTAGGGATAGACGGAATTATTGAATTTATCCAAGATGGTACTCCTACAAATAAAAGCATAGCTATACAAATAAAATCAGGAGATTCCTACTTTAACAGTAGGAATCAAGAACTTTCTATTCCAATAGATAGCCATTATAATTATTGGCTAAATTATCCATTACCAGTTTTCGGAATTGTATATATTCCTAACTTAAAGAATGCTTTTTGGGTTAATATCAAAACATACATAGAAACTATATGTAATTCTTCACTCATAAAATTTCCAGTGACTCGAATAAATCAATTTAATACAATAGATTTCAAACGATTATTTCAACCTTTAATATTAGACACAATACCATTAGTTTCTTTCAACGAAGCCTTATCATATTTCAATTCAGACGATATTTCTGAATTTAATTTGGGAATGACTATTATGTTTGAAAAATATATAAATGAAGAAAAGACTTGGAATACATTTTTAGACTATATACAAGAAAAGGAGGCACACGAAATTCCTCATAAACTAATTTATTACTTGGCACACATCCCTTGGCATCCAGATATATGGTATTCTGGTAATAATATTTCCAATAACATCAAAGTCCTAGTTTTAAATAAGATATATAACTATAACAAAGCAACCGTAATTAAATTATTATCTATTATTGGCGACAATATGATATGTCGAGGAAGTATTGGGCAATCGATTGAAGCCATTCTATCAAAAGTCAAAAACATAAATTCATATTTAGCAGATATTATTACTGAAGATAGTACCTCAGCCGATATCATCAAAAACGCGAGTATTATTCTAGCTTGTTACATAGGAAAAAAAAGTCTCCCACTTCTTAAAAAAGCTTATGAAAAAAAAACATGATTTATTGTCATTGATAGATTACATCAACAAATATGAGAGTATAAATCCATATTCATAAACAATATAGAATAAATTCGAATTATCTTGAACAAGATTCATGTGCTATATAGCTAATAAAGAAAAGTCGGACTGCCCCAGAAAAGTTAACTGGTTAAAATCGAATTTGACAGAAAAACATATCGAACCAATTCTTACAATAAAGTTCTTGATTTAATCTATCTGCAAGCCAACAAGTTACGAGGAGTAGAAAAGAAAAGCGGAGAGAGTTTTTCAACTTTCTCCGCTTCAGTACCCAGAGCCGGGATCGAACCGGCATGGATGTTACTCCACTGGTGTTTGAGACCAGCGCGTCTACCAATTCCGCCATCTGGGCGTAAAGACGGTGCAAAAGTAGTGAATCTTTTGAATTATCCAAAGGAAATATTGTTTTTTTTGAATAAATTGGGGAAAAAGATATGAAGATGGTTTTTATATGAGTTGTCGAACATAAAGTTTTTGACAAAAAAATATTTTTTTAAATACTATCCTCAAAATATTAGCTATCTTAGCCGAGCAGTAATACTTAAATAAAGTGGCTTTGCTCCACTTTACTTTAGAATATAATATCAGACTCATGAAAGATAGGTATTGTGTTATTATGTGCGGGGGTATTGGAAGCCGTTTTTGGCCGTTTAGCCGCACTTACCGACCGAAACAATTTCTTGATTTTTTTGGTACGGGTCGTTCATTATTACAATCGACATATGACCGTTTTAGCCGGATTATTTCTCCGGAAAATATTTTTATTTCTACCAATGAGATGTATGTCGATTTGGTTAAAGAGCAACTTCCTGAAGTTGCTGATGAGCGTATTTTGGCTGAGCCTCAACGGCGTAATACAGCACCTTGTATTGCATGGGCGGCATATCATATACAGGCACTGAATCCGAATGCCAATATTGTGGTTACTCCGGCTGATCATCTTATTTTGAAAGAGGATTCTTTTGCCGAGTGCATTGATAAAGGCATGAAATTCGTGGAGAAATATCCGGCGTTGTTGACGTTGGGTGTAAAACCTAATCGACCTGAAACTGGATATGGCTATATTCAGATAGAGGATGATAATAATGAAGATATAAAGACTGTAAAGACTTTTACTGAAAAGCCGAATATAGAGTTGGCCCGAGTATTTGTTGAGAGTGGAGAGTTTTTCTGGAATTCAGGCATATTTATCTGGAATGTGCAGACTGTAATTAAAGCGATGCAGCGTCATTTGCCGGAAATTGTGAATAGATGTGAAGCCAATAAAGAGGTCTTTAATACTCCTAAAGAAAAGGAATTTGTCAATGAAAATTATATGGCATGTCCTAATATTTCTATCGATTTTGGTTTGATGGAAAAGGCCTCTAATGTGTTTGTGCTCTGCGCGGAGTTTGGATGGGCCGATTTGGGAACGTGGGGATCTGTGTATGAGTTCTCGGCGAAAGACCGTAATGGAAATGTCGGAGCTAAGGGCAAGCAGTTGAGATATGATTGCAATAATAATGTAATAGCTGTCCCTGAAAATAAATTGGTTGTGCTACAAGGATTGAATGATTGTATCGTTGTAGAGTCAGATAATGTATTATTAATTTGTCAAAAAAAAGAAGAACAGCGTATACGTAAATTTATAACGGATGCCAAAGTCAATTTTGGCGACGATTTTATTTGATGTTTTTGGGGATGTTCTAATTTTCATTCAGGACATATATGCTTTTTGCGCCTATACGGGCTTCGAGCCATTTTTGGAATTGTTTTTCTTCTTCTTGATTTAAAGGGTGAGAATATCGGGTGATGGCTGTGGTCACTGTATCGAGTCTTGACGAATCGATATCGCTGAATATCATTTGTGAGATAGCTATTTCTTTTACTTTGGGAAATAATACTTTTAGCTCGGGAGCTATGGCTATGCCGATTGAATCGTATTGACGACAATGTTCGACAACTGCTAAAAGTGAATCTATGCAACGGTTTTGTCTTTCTATTTTTTGTTGGTTATCTTTATAAATGTCTTGGAACATCATGCTGTTCAAGCTGTTTATGTCTATGTTGTTTTGTCCGTATCCTTGAGAAATGAGCAAACGTGTACCGCCAAGTCCGTATTGAGGTAGGCGAGATTCTATCATAGCAATAGAGTCTTGGGGTACTTCTTTGCCGATAAGACTTACTTTGATGGTTCGTTGTCCGTTTATGATATTGGCTGATTTGTCTAATATCTGTGTCTCTGGAAAATTGAGTTGAGTGTTTACGAATTGGTAAGCGGCTGCTTCAAAATAGTTTTGCCGTATCATATTGTAGGTCAGTATTATGCTTGGAGCTATGGTGAGTGTAAGTATAGTGTATACTATACGCTGTACTGTTTTTTCTCGTTTAGGGTCGACAAATTGTTTTTTTGAGAAATGCATGAGTTTTACTCCCAGTGTAGTTGCAAAGGCGATAAAAACGGAGTTAATAAAGAATAGGTAAAATGCACCAAAAAAGTAGTGAGGATTACCGTTTGCCAACCCAAAACCTGCGGTACAAAGAGGAGGCATCAGTGCAGTAGCAATAGCAACACCAGGTAATACATTCCCTTTTTGTTTTGAGGACATGGCTACAATACCAGCTCCTCCACCAAAAAATGCGATAAGTACATCATAGATTGTCGGAGCGGTACGGGCCAACAGTTCAGAACGGGCTTCATTTAAAGGGGAAATAAGGAAATAAAGAGTTGAAGTCAACACACTGAATATGGTTGCTACTCCCAGATTATAAAAAGAACGTTTAATAAGCTCGAAGTCATTGATACCAAGGCCCAATCCTATTCCCATAATAGGGCCCATCAATGGAGATATAAGCATGGCCCCTATAATGACGGCAGTAGAATTTGTGTTCAGCCCTAATGATGCCATAAAAATGGCAAAAATCAATATCCATATATTAGAACCTTTAAATTCTATCCCTTCCCGTATTGCTTGTACGGTAGTTTGTTCATTTTCCCGGTCTTGTTTTTGATCGAGATAGCGTTTTAAAGATTGCTTTACGGCATTTAATGCATTATTGAAAGTCATAATATTATCTTTTTATCCATCGATTTATGATTGGAATCTCTTTTAATGGTAAATCTCTGTGTATAAAACAGATAATAAAAGTAGCTAATAAAATGGTCCTGAACAATAATCTCAATATTAAATTATCAATAGTTACTGTATTGTTTATTAAATATAATATTCCGGCCAGAGCAGTATACAAAGCTATTGACTTTAAATCGTAATTTATCGGATAATTGTGCTGGCCGATAAAATAAGAAGCCAGCATCATGCAGAGATAACAGACAAAGGCTGCCCACGCGCATGCCATGTAACCGTATTGAGGTACAAATACTACATTTATAATTATGGTAATGATAAATCCGAAAAGAGAAAACCATGCTCCCCATTGGGTTTTATCTGTCAATTTATACCATAAAGACAAATTGAAGAATATGCCAAAAAATAATTGTCCCATCATAACAATTGGTACGACGTCTATTCCTACATAATATTGGGCAGGCATGAAGAATTGAACCAAATCAATATAGAACATTACTCCTAAAAAAATGAGTAGTCCGAAAATAATGAAATATTTCATGGCGTCAGCGTATGCTTGTTTATTGTCGCCTGTATTTTTTTCTTTATTTTTTGCAAAGATAAAAGGTTCGTATGCAAAGCGGAAAGCTTGCGTGAACATCAACATTACAATAGATATTTTATATACAGCTCCATAAATTCCGAGTTCAGACATGGGGTCGGGTCGGTTGGCTGCTAATATAGGGTATAACATTTTGTCGAATGTCTGATTCATTATTCCCGCAACTCCTAATATGAGAAGAGGAAACGAATAGCTCAGCATCTGTTTCCATATTTTTGTATCGAATCGGTAACGGACTCCGAATATTTCGGGTAAGAGGATGACGAGAATGATACCCGAACTGATGATATTAGATACCAGAATATAACCGACCATAAATGTAGGTTCGAAAAACCAAGAGACTGTTGCCGGATAGTGCTGATATAGCCATGGACAAAGTAAAATGAAAAATAGATTAAAAAATATGTTGATGAATATGGATAATAATTTGACTGTAGCGAAACGAATCGGCCTTTTCTGATATCTAAGGTAGGCAAAAGGCAGTGCTGTAAAAGCGTCTATGGCGATGATAAGAGCCATCATCCATATATAATCGGTATGTTCTGGATATCCTAGCCAACGCGAAATCGGTTGAAGGAATATGAGTATTAAGATGAAGAAAAGTGAGGAAGTGCAAGCCAGAGATATCAAGCCGGTAGTATAGACCTTGGTGGGGTCTTCGTATTTTTCGTCGTTGGCGAATCTGAAAAATCCGGTTTCCAATCCGTATGTTAGTATGATAAGTAATAGTGCCATATAAGCATACAGATTGGTAACAATACCATATTCTGCCGTAGTTTTGAGCACATTGATGTATAAAAATACAAAACACCAGTTTAAGAAGCGTCCGACGATACTACTCAACCCGTATATAGCCGTGTCTTTGGCTAAACTTTTCATTCCCGACATAAGCTTGATGTTCTTGAAAATGAATAAATCTGATTTTTATTAAAACAAAGATCCCTGATCTGAAAATCTGGTTCTATGAAGATGAGTATACGCTAAGTCTGTAACTTCTCGTCCGCGGGGAGTTCGTTTGATAAAGCCTTCTTTTATCAGGTAAGGTTCGTATACCTCTTCTACGGTTCCTGCATCTTCACCCAATGCCGTTGCTATTGTTGTGAGTCCTACAGGGCCTCCCTTAAATTTATCGATAATTGTTGTCAGTATTTTATTATCGATTTCATCCAATCCGTATTTATCGATATTTAAAGCTTCCAGGGCAAAACGGGCTATACTTATATCTATTTTGCCGGAGCCTTTTACTTGAGCAAAGTCTCTTACTCGGCGGAGTAGGGCATTTGCAATACGAGGCGTACCCCGGCTTCGCATCGATATCTCGATTGCAGCTTCCTGTGTACATGGAACTTGCATGATTGCTGCCGATCGTAAAATGATATGGGACAGAACTTGATGGTCGTAATATTCGAGGTGGCAATTGATACCAAATCTTGCACGTAGCGGGCTGGTCAACAATCCGCTACGGGTAGTTGCTCCGACCAAAGTAAAAGGATTCAATTCTATCTGGATAGAACGGGCACTGGGCCCTTTGTCTATCATTATATCTATCCTGTAATCCTCCATTGCAGAATACAAATACTCCTCTACAACTGGGCTTAATCGGTGTATTTCGTCGATGAATAATACATCATTAGGTTCCAGAGATGTCAATATCCCGGCAAGGTCTCCGGGTTTGTCTAATACCGGTCCGGATGTAATTTTGAATCCCACACCCAATTCATTGGCAACAATATTTGATAAAGTGGTTTTCCCAAGTCCGGGAGGTCCATGTAAGAGAACGTGGTCAAGAGCTTCTTTCCTCATTTTAGCAGCCATAACAAAAACTTTTAAGTTCTCGATTATTTTATCTTGTCCGCTAAAATCTTCGAAAGCTAAAGGACGTAAAGCCTTCTCAAATTCCCTTTCGGTATCTGATAAGTTTTGATCTCGTATGTCAAAATCATTTTCCATTGTTCGGATTTTCTCTTTCGGATGACAAACTTAACCAATAATTCTGGGAATATAAATGTTTCGACTTAAAAAAGTCCTTATTTATATTGTAATATTTAAAGATTATTTCCGTCTTATTCGTTTTTTCAGCTCCATTTTTTTTGCCCATTTCCGAAAAAATTCAGCTTGAAAATGTTGCGCAGCCTTTACTGATTTATCAATATCCCATCCCCGTTTTTTTGCATATTCTGTAACAATATAACGTATGACATTCGGATCCCAAGTCAGCCGTTCGAAATTTCGTAAGCATTGTTTCGGTGTTAATTTGCCAAAATGCATACGGTTAAGGTCTACCAAGCTGAATGAAATTTTATCTTGATCTATTTTGAATAGTATATTTCCTGGCGAATAATCGAGATGCAGTATACCTGCTTCGTGTAATTTTACTGTAAAGTCGGCAAAAGCATTTAAGATATTTTCTTGGCCGTGGATTCCGTCATTGAATTCTCTCATTAAGCGAGGATAATTTTCAGTTAATGAAATAAAGTATCCTTGGTAAAAAATATGGCCACGTTTCACTTCTATATAAGCAATTGGTTCAGGTGTTCTAATGCCGCATTTTAATAAATATAGTGCGTACTTATATGCTCTTTCGGCTTTACTTGGACGAAAAAATGTATATGCCAGTTGATTGATGCGTAAAGGAACTTTATATCGTTTGACGGTAAGGTCGATATCGTCGATAATGAATCTTTTTATGATATTTCGTGCACTATATATAGTTTCCCCACTGTTTTCGAATTCATATGGGAGATTTTCTATAAAGCTTCCCAATTTTTTATATTTAGGATTTATCACAATTTTCATGTGAAATAGGTTTTATTATAGTTATTTGTGTAAATTGTATGGGTGAATCTTGTCTTTTGCATGGTGAGAAAATAAAAGTTCTCTTACCGTCGCAAAAATACCTATTTTAGTTACATATGCAGGCTATTACTTTATTTTTTTGAGTTTATTAATAGTTTTATTTTTTCTATTATCATTTCGGGGGTGATTTCGTAAAGGCAAGCATAATCTTTTCTCCAGCAAGGTTTATTCCCAAATATGGAACATGGGCGGCATGGCAGCTCTATTTCTACCGTATTTGATTTGTCTTGTCTCCATCCCATAAACCCTGCATAAGGATGCGTGGCCCCCCAAATAGAAATTACAGGGGTATTTACCAATGAAGCCAGATGCATGTTTGCAGAGTCCATACTGAGCATAACGTCGAGTTGGCTCATAATAGAGAGTTCTGTCTCAAAACCCAAATTTTTCCCTGCGAATGATATAGTATTGCTATATTTATTTGCCCATTCGTTTATAATAGTCTCTTCGTGTCCTTTACTGCCGAAGAAGAATATTTGATATTTGTTTGAGGAGGATAGTTGGGAAACGACAATTTCCATCAATTCTATAGGATATATTTTACCTTTGTGCTTAGCAAAGGGAGCTATACCGATTAGGCTTTTGCTGTTATCTGATATATTTATGCCATTAGGTAATGGAGGTATGGCTGTATTTTGGAATAGGGAAATAAAAGTTTCGTTAAAAGAAAATCCTAATTTATTGAATACTTCTGTATATCGTACGAATGATGACTTTAATTGTTTTTTTTGCTTGTGTTCGCGGGTGGTAAGCTTTCTTTTTTCTTTACGACCTTTATTTATATGAGCAACTTTACATCCAGAAAGTGCAAATAAGAAGCGCAAGATTTTGGATCGTAACACATCGTGTAAATCGGCTATGATATTGAAAGAGCTGTTTCTCAATTCCCTGTATAATGTATAGAGCCCTTTAATACCGGAGTGTTTCCCTCGGATTTGTGCTGATATGATAACCAGATTAGCGGGTTTTTCAATAAACAGATTCGATGCATGAGGAGATGTAAGCATCGTAAATTCTATTTGAGGATATGCACGGCATACCGAATATACAATAGGTATACTCATGGCAACATCTCCTAAAGCAGATAGACGGATAATCAAGACTTTTTTTATCTTATTGATATCCAAAACTTAATTATTTTTTGTTTGCATATAACACCGGATTAAGGGCCGGATCATTGTACATTTTCATTTGTTTATAGACTTTCATGTATTTCCGTCCGGTTTCAATGTCGGCAAGCAATTGGTCGATGGCGGTTGTTAGGTCTATTCTTTGTTCAAGTAGTATCCTTAACTTTTCTCTGCATTTTTCGATATGTTCAGGAGACGCTTCTTTGCGTTCAACTTCTTGCTGCATATGGTATATCTTTAATGCAAGTATCGATAACCGGTCGAGTGCCCAAGCTGGGCTTTCTGTATTTATTGTGGCATCAGGGGCAGGGATTACGTTTTTATATTTGTCTAAGAAGTAGCTGTCTATAAGTTCGACTAAGTCTGTCCTGTCTTGATTAGATTTATCTATTCTTCGTTTTATTTTCAGAGCTTCGACCGGATCGATTTCGGGATTTCGTATGATATCTTCAAGATGCCATTGTACGGCATCGATCCAGTTTTTGAGAAACAAATAATATTCGATGCTTTTTTCTTCAAAAGGATTATTCATTTCTGCATTGACATCATCCATTGTATGGTAATATTGAGTCGCATTCCAAAAAATGCGGTTGCTTTTTTCGCTGAAATCCATTTTGTTTATTTTTTAATTCTTTGTTACAAACATAAGAATAGTTTTACAAAATACCAAAGAACATTTGATAATGAACTAAAAAAGAAATTATCTTTACAAAAGAAAAAATGTGAGATGAAAATAATTGTTGATAATAAAATACCATATATAAAAGGTATACTTGAGCCTTTTGCTGATGTGGAGTATTATGCTCCGGCCGATATAAACCGGGAGGTAGTTTGTGATGCCGATATTCTTATTATAAGGACACGGACTCGTTGCAATAGAGAATTATTGGAGGGTAGTAAGGTGCGTTATATTGGGACGGCAACTATCGGGTATGACCATATCGATACGGAGTGGTGCGGCAAAAATGGTATTGTATGGACGAATGCTCCGGGCTGTAATGCATCTTCAGTCGGGCAATATATTTTATCATCTTTGTTGTCATTGCAAGAACGAAAGGATTTTGTTCTGGAAGGTAAGGTTATCGGGATTGTAGGTGTCGGTAATGTGGGGCGTATTGTTGCCGATTATTGCCGAATGGTAGGAATGGAAGTTTTGTTGAATGACCCACCAAGAGCCCGCTTAGAGGATTCTACTTGTTTTGTCTCCCTTGATGAGGTTGCCAAGGAATGTGATATCATTACTTTCCATACTCCGTTGAATAAATCAGGTATGGATTGTACATATCATTTGGCAGGAGCGGATTTTTTTTCTCGGTTGAGAAAAAGACCTGTCATTATAAACTCTTCGCGAGGAGAAGTTGTAGATAATAGAGCTCTATATAACGCCTATCAAAGCGGCAACGTTTCGGAAATGATTTTAGATTGTTGGGAAAATGAGCCTGATGTAGATGATGTTTTGTTGTCTAATGTATTTATTGGGACTCCCCATATTGCAGGGTACTCGGCTGATGGAAAAGCGAATGCAACGAGACAGATAGTGCAGGCTATAAGTCGATGGATGGGTATATCTATAGATACGTCTTTGATACAGCCTCCGGCTCCGGTATTTCCGGATATAGACTTAAGCCTGTGTTCTGATAATATACTGGCTTCAGCAGTATTGGCTACTTATGACCCCAGAAACGATACTGCAGCTTTACGGGCAGCTCCTGGAACTTTTGAAAAATTGCGAGGAGAATATGGCTTACGGAGAGAGTTCAACGCCTATACGGTGCATCATGCAGTTTCACGAGATATAGAGTTACTTCAAAAATTAGGTTTCCAAGTTTCTTGAGGACAATAGCAAATCGATTGTTTGGGGATAGTATTTATATTCTAATTCATGTACTCGAGCAGCGACGGTCTCTGGAGTGTCATCCGGAAAGACAGGACAGGTATACTGTGATATACATTCGCCTTCATCATAATGTTCATTTATGTAATGTATGGTAATACCAGTCTGAGTTTCACCTGCATCTATGACTGCCCGGTGTACATTATTTCCATACATACCTTTACCGCCAAAACGAGGCAAAAGTGCAGGATGTATATTTATAATTGATTTAGGATAGCTTTCGATGATGTATAATGGTATTTGCAATAGAAATCCTGCTAATACGATAAAATCTATATGTTTGTTTTTAAGTATGGACAGAACATATTCGGATTTTTGGAAATCTTCCCGAGTAATGATTTGAGTTTCTATGTCGAATTTCTTCACTCGTTCCAGGACATAAGCATTGTGTTTGTTACAAATAAGCAGAGATACTTCAACGTTGGAGGAATTTGAAAAGTATCGAATTATATTTTCTGCATTGCTTCCAGAACCGGATGCGAATATGGCGATATGTTTTGTCATAAATAATAATCAGCTTGTTATTCGAAAAAACAAAATTACTAAAAAACTAAGAAAATCAGACATTTTTGAAATGTAATGTGTAAACAATAAAAATGAATATACATAAAGTTGTGCTGGGAAAGGGGCATTTTATTTGTAGTTGTCTTAATATAGTGGCTTCCAAAAGACTATATTCGAAAGAAAAAAGACGATGAAATACTAATTTGGATAGTGAAAATTGCACAAAATATGTATGTGTGTGCAATTTTAATGAAATAATACGGTAAATATTTTTTTTGTTTGGAGAAAATTGTATTTCTTTGCACTGCAAAAATAAGAAAGTAATTTATTAATTAACTAAAAACTGGAAGTTATGTCTGAAATTGCATCAAGAGTAAAAGCGATTATCGTTGATAAATTGGCCGTAGAAGAATCGGAAGTAACACCTGAAGCAAGCTTTACAAATGATTTGGGTGCTGATTCTCTTGACACCGTTGAATTGATCATGGATTTTGAAAAAGAATTCGGTGTTAGCATTCCCGATGATCAAACTGAAAAAATCCAAACTGTAGGAGATGCAATAGCTTATATTGAAGCTAATGTGAAGTAAATCCAACACTACTCTATTTGTATGGAATTGAAAAGAGTTGTAGTAACAGGTCTGGGAGCAATTACCCCATTAGGACATAATGTTGCCGATACATGGGCAGCAGTGGTTGATGGAGTAAGTGGTGCCGGGCCTATTACTCGTTTTGATGCTTCGTTATTCAAGACGCAATTTGCATGCGAAGTGAAAGACTTCGATCCCAGTCTTTATTTTGACCGGAAAGAGGCTCGTAAATATGATCGTTACGCACAATATGCAGTAATTGCTGCAAAAGAAGGTGTCGAAGATTCTGGCCTCGATTTGGAAAAGGTTAATAAAAATCGGGTAGGAGTTATTTTTGCTGCAGGCATTGGGGGTATTCGTACCTTCGAAGAAGAAGTAGGCGGTTTTTATTTGAATGAAGATAAAGGTCCCCGATTCAATCCGTTTTTCATACCGAAGATGATTGCAGATATTGCTGCTGGTCATATTTCTATGATGTATGGTTTTCATGGGCCCAATTATGCTACAGTTTCAGCTTGTGCTTCTTCGACTAACGCATTGATTGATGCATTTAATAATATTCGTTTAGGTAAGGCCGATGTGATTGTAACCGGTGGTGCTGAGGCTGCTATTACTGTAGCCGGTATCGGTGGATTCAATGCAATGCATGCTATCTCTACGCGGAACGATGATCCCAAAGGGGCTTCGCGTCCATTCAGTGCAAGTCGTGATGGTTTCGTGATGGGAGAAGGTGGTGTATGCCTTGTTTTGGAAGAATTGGAACATGCATTAGCTCGTGGAGCTAAAATATATGCAGAAGTTGCTGGCGGGGGTATGTCGGCAGATGCTTATCATCTTACAGCTACACATCCTGAAGGTTTAGGTGCGACATTGGTTATGGAAAATGCTTTGGCCGATGCAGAAATGAAACCGGAAGAAGTCGATTATATCAATGTACATGGAACGTCTACTCCTGTGGGTGACATTTCTGAAGTAAAGGCTATCAAGAAAGTCTTTGGACAACATGCATATGACTTGAATATTAGCTCGACAAAGTCAATGACCGGACATTTATTGGGAGCTGCAGGAGCTATAGAAGCAATGATTTGCGTGAAATCTGTAGAAAATGATATTGTCCCTCCGACGATTAATTTTACTGAAGGAGATGAGGATCCGGAAATTGATTATAAGCTCAATTTTACATTTAATAAAGCTCAAAAGCGTACTGTAAATGTGGCGTTGTCGAATACATTTGGTTTCGGTGGTCATAATGCAAGTATAATAGTAAAAAAATTTGTGAAGTAACGTGCTTAAAAAGATGTATAATAAAATAAGGCTCTTTAGGCTTCGGCGTAAAGAGCCTTATTCTCTATATTATCAGATTTTGGGATTTTATCCCCATGATCCGGGAATATATGAGCAGGCATGTTTGCACCGCTCTTCTTCAGTGAGAACAGAAAAGGGTCATTGGATTAATAATGAACGGCTTGAGTTTTTAGGCGATGCAGTTTTAGATGCTATTGTCGCAGATATTGTATTTAATGAATTTGAGTCGAAGAAAGAGGGTTTTTTGACGAATACCCGGTCAAAAATTGTACAAAGGGATACCTTGAATAAAATTGCTCTTAAAATAGGTTTGGATAAATTGATTGTATCATCTACTCGGACGAGTTCTCATAATAACTATATCTATGGTAATGCGTTTGAAGCATTTATTGGAGCTATTTATATTGATAGGGGATATGATGTTTGCAAAAAATTTGTGCAAGAGCGTATCATAAAACCTTATATCGATTTATCATTGATTGCAAAAAAGGAAGTAAATTTTAAATCTAAATTGATAGAATGGAGTCAAAAGAATAAAGTTGATGTAGAGTTTGCTTTAGTCGAATCTTTTACTGACCATGAAAATAATCCGGTATTTCAATTTCAAGCCCTTTTAGCCGGTATTTCTGGAGGTGTAGGTATTGGTTACTCCAAGAAAGAGTCTCAGCAAAATGCTGCTCAGATGGCTTTGAAGAAAATCAAAACGGATAAATCATTTTTAGAGTCTGTTCTTGAATCTCAAATATTAAGACGCAGTAAAGTTGATACCGAGGAAATCTCTGATGCTAATGAAAATTCGGATTTAAATGAATTGTCACACGGTGATGAGCTTGAGGAACGGGAATATCATGCAGAGATTATAACAGAGCAAAATTGATTTTGTTAAAAGGTATTTTGCATTCATAAAAACATGGAGCTTGAATAAGTTGGGTTTTGATGAAAAATCTTCTTTTATTTGGTTGATTAGAAATAATAATCTTGGATTTTATATAAAGAATATACCAAGTTGGATAAAATATATAGTGACCGGATTATTTTCCTTTGCAAATAAGTAGAAAGGAATATTTTTTGAGTATTTTTGTTATTGCTAAAATTGGGTACCATGGATGTTCGATTATAATAGGGGATATATGAATAAATTTCGAGTTACATTATTAATTTCAACATATAATTGGCCAGAAGCATTATCATTAAGTATAAGGAGTGCATTGAGTCAGACTGTTTTGCCAGATGAGATTGTTGTTGCGGATGATGGTTCTACGGAGAAAACCTTAGAAGTAATAGAGCAGCTCCGAAGCGAATCATCAATTCCTATTCGTCATGTCTGGCATACGGATGAAGGTTTCAGAAAAACGATAATTCTCAATAATGCTATTCGTGAAACAGATGGTGATTATATCATCCAGATAGACGGGGATATTATTTTGCATCCTAAATTTATTGAAGATCATTTATCAGAGGCCCGGAAAAATACTTTTCTGAGAGGAGGAAGGGCAATTTTATCTCCTGAACAGACAGAAAGGACAATTGTCTCGTCTGAAATAGATGCACATATATTATCGAAAGAGTTAAAAAACAGATTAAACTCTGTGCGAAATCCATTTCTTTCTCTTTTCCTGACAAGGATGTCTGCTGATATTGCTCATGTAAAAGGCTGTAATATTTCTTATTGGAAGAATGACTTTGTAAAGGTTAATGGCTATAATAATATGCTGTTGGGATGGGGGCATGAGGATATCGAATTGGCAGCACGTTTTTACCTTTCTGGTGTAAAGATGAAAAAAATAAAAATGAAGGGTATTGCATTTCATTTGTATCATAATATAAATTCTCGGGAACAAGAATTACGCAATTATGATGTGTATCAAAAAGTCCTTGAGAAGAAAATTACATATTGTGAAGATGGATATGCACAAGGAGAGCAATATCCGTATAAGGTTTTATGATGGAGGAGATACCAGCTTTGGATAATAATAAAAAGCAGATGCAGGGACTTCAATTAAGTGTAATAGTTCCGGCTTATAATGTGTCTGAATATTTAAAAAAGTGTGTCGAATCTCTATTGAACCAGGATTTATCGAAATATGAATATGAGATTATAGTAATTAATGATGGCTCTACCGATGATACAGAAAAAGTAGCACTTGAATTATCCCGGAAATATTCCCAAATACATGTATATACTAAGAAAAATGAGGGATTGAGTCTGACTCGTAATTATGGTATAGAAAGAGCTGTTGGCAGATATATTATGTTTGTAGACGCAGATGATTATGTCTTAGAGAACTGCTATGGACATATATGTAGTGAAATGGATGCTAATCATCTGGATATATTGGCTTTGAATTATAATTACGTGGATGACTATGGCAAGGGGTGTCGAAATCCTTATTTTCGGAGAATGGCAAAAAATAAATCGGCTGTTTTGTCTGGTAGAGATTATATATTGACAAATTTCTTTGCTCCGATGGTTTGGGCTAACGTTTATCGAAAGGACTGGTTGATTTCTAATGATTTGTATATGTTGCCTATTGGTCATGAAGATGAAGAATTCACTCCTCGGGCAATTTATCTGTCCCGTCGGATAAAATTTATTCCGTTGGCTTTTTATCAGTATGTACAACATAAAAACTCTTATATGGGCAGGTACCGGGAAAGCAATTTTTTTGATATGATAAAGGCAATGGAAAGCCTGAATAAATTTAAAAAAAGCATACATATCTCGTCCGATAAGAAAATAAAGGATTTTTTTGATAATCGTATAGGTAAGATGTGTCTTATGATTTTTAAGCGCAGTATACGTGAGGGATATCCGATACAGAAAAAATTGCTGGATGCGATGCAAGGTGCCGGATTGTTGCCTTTGCGGATGAAACCTCTATCTTTTTATTCTTGTTTTTTTAATTGGAATCCTATGCTCTTTGCCCGGTATTATTCTTTGTTGAAAAAGCGAAGATGTAGAATATAGATTTATGAGAATGTTTAGTTGATGAGGTCTTATTTATGTTTGCTGATAAGTTTCTGTATACGGTAGCAAATACGGAGAAAGATAGGACGGGTTTTGTATCTTTGGTTAAATTCCTCCAATAGTTTGGCCTTAATGTCGGGAGTTGAGAATTTATTGTATTTTTTGATTTTTCTGTATAAGGCGCCTTTTGCTGCATTTTGTATAAAAGCTGATAAGTGGAAAGATTTAGATATATGTTCTATCACAATAAATCCCTCTTTAAATTGTAGACCGTTAGCTTCTGCTTTAGGGGAGACTTTTATATTGTGTTGTCTGAAATAGTTTAGTTTATTGTAGACAATGATAACATGACCTTTTTGGATAAGTTCAGACCAGAAATACCAGTCGCCACAATAGTGCAGTTGCTTATATGTATTGTCAATTTCAGATAAGGCAGAGCGCCTGAACAACACAGCACTGGCATTGTATATCGTGTTGAACCATAGTAATTGGTGCGTTATGAAATGTTTGTTTTCAATGTAACTGAAATTTTTTGTTGCCTCGCTTTTCGTCCATCTGTCCCAATTTCTGGAATCTATATTTCCAGAAGCATCTATCAGAAAGGAGCCGGTAAAACACAAGCTGGCGTCGGGAAATTGATTTAAATAATTGACTGTTATATTTAGAAAATCAGGATGAGCAACATCATCGCTTTCTGCAATCCATATATATTTCCCTTTAGCAAGAGAGAATCCCTTTTCCCATTGGAGAAAAGTGCTTCCACTATTTTGTTTATTCACAATAAAGTGGGATATTTTGGGGTGCTTGGCCCATTTGTTCAGGATACTTATACTTTGGTCTGTGGAACAGTCGTCGAGAAGTATAATCTCGAAATCCTGGAATGATTGTCCTGCAATCGACCTGATACGTTCATCCAGATAAGGTGCATGGTTATAGTTGGGAATGATGACTGAGACGAGAGGTGGTGTCATGATAGTTGTTTTTTGTAACGTAAAAATTTAAACCATAAAGTTAATGTTCCCCATCTGAGTGGATATTTACGTGTATGTTTTAAGAGAAAGGGCTTTATTGTCTGAGAGTTAAGTTTATTGCGAATGAGCATTTTTACTAATTTTCGAGAAGTTCTTCTCTCATCTGCCAAAATATCCTTTTTAGAAGGGGTTGATATATAGAGAGGTAGGCTTTTCTCCCATTTTTTATGGAAAATGATAGAATTATTGAGCCAATCGTTTGTAAAATTGCCGTCTGAGAAATGTATGACTTTTATTGGAAAACACACTTTGTTGGTGTATCTCTGGGCAATTTGCATACTGAAATCCAAATCATAGAGATGGAATCCGGTAAATGTCTTTTCATCAAAAGGCATTTTTTCCCATACACTACGACGAACGAACATGCAGAAACCGTCTAATACAATGACTTCTGGGAAATCTTTTTTTGTCGGATTGAAATAATGAGGCCTGGGGCTTGTTTCTTGAGGAGATTGTTGTATAAAGTTGAAACGGTCATATTGAGCAGATGAATGCCATCCCGAGATTGTAAGGGATTTGTGTGATGCTCCTGCAAATCCGATTACGCCACAATCCGGTTTACTCAGTTCTGAAATGATGATTTTCCCCCAGTCATATGTTTGAAAAGAAATATCTTCGTGAGCAAAGCAAAGGAAATCATATTTTGCTTGTCGGGCACACTCGTTGTATACTTTGCAAAGACCATATTGATGGACTCTATTATCAAAAGCAATGAGCTCGAAAGGTATCCCAATAGTATCCTCAATATTTTTTTTGAAAGCTTTTAATTGCTCTGGCTTTATAGAACATGTAATTATTGAAAGCATTATGTTTTATCTACTTTTTGCAAAAGTAGTAATTATATATTTTACTTTGATAGGAATATCACCGATTTAAAAAGAAAGATAGAGGGTTAGTTAATGTTTGTCTATTATATCAGGGATAAAACTATTGGCTACGAAGTAGATATTGAAATATGGCGGCAACATTATGTCTATTATGCAGGAGACACATTCTGAATGAGGTGTAACCGTATTTTCCTAATAATAGGTTACGGAAACAATCTACTTTACGTATGCCATGTATGTTATTGAACAATCGGTATATATTATTCTGGTCTTTGTCAGTAAGATATTTAAAGTCAGAAGCTGTTTCTGTATATGATTTTATGAGCGTTTTGTGTATACGATGCGATTCTACTCCACTTTGAATGCCGAATGATATAAGTTGTAGCCTTGCAGCCAATCTATCGAAAATTATTTTTGAAGAGGGTGTATGGTTTAAAGTGGAGCCTTCTCTGAATCTGTATTTATATTCTCCTTGGTTTGATAAATATATTTTATGAGCTTGTTTAAATAAGGCTGGTTGTGTGTACATGTCCTCATATAGTTGGCCAACTGGGAACTGGACCGTATTGAATAATGATTTTCGGTATATTTTGTCACAAGGGGAACCCGATATACGCTCTGTAATCAATAATTGGGCAATTTCTTGTGGGTTATCGACAATTTCGTCTTTATTTTTTTTGTAGCTAATTTCATGATCTGATGTCCAAAAATAAAGGATTGGATATTGCAGGATGTCAATGCTGGGATTTTCTGTAAGAATTGACATATTTTTGAGCAAGGTATTTTTCTCGATGGTATCGTCACTATCTATAAATGTAATGTATTGCCCATTTGCATTTTTTATTCCAATATTGCGGGCATCGCTTTGACCTCCGTTTTCTTTTTCTATTAATTTGATTTTTCCTAAATTGGAATAGGCATGTAAGAGTTGAGTGGTTTGGTCTGTACTTCCATCATCTACAACGATGATTTCCTTGTTTGGATAAGTATCAGACAAAATTGAATCAATACAGGCATTAATGTATGTTTCTACGTTATATGCCGGAACTATGATTGACAGTAACGGCATATCTTTTGATTTGCTTATGACTCTATTAGTTGTATCCATTGAGAAACAATTACGTCTTCATTGAATCGGCCGGAACTAAATCTTGCTCTCTGGGAGAGTGTCTCTAATAGTTCCTGATTTTTTATTAATGTAGCTAATTCATTGGCAAAGATATTCATTTTATATGGAGGAACGCATATTCCGCTATTTCCTTTTTCGAGAATATAACTGATTCCAGAACTACATTCGAAAGCAATAGGTATGGTTCCGAAAGTTTGAGCTTCGATAAGGGACATGGGCAGGCCTTCTGTTTGGGATGTCAAGCATACTATGCGTGCCGATTTATAGAATGGCTCTGGATTTTGATATCCGAGGAATGCTATATTGTTTAGTTTTAGCGATTGTGCTAAAGTTTCCAGCTTATTTCTATCCTCTCCATCTCCTAATATTTTCAGAGACCAGTCGGGGCATTGAGGTTCTACGAGTTTCCATATTTTTAGAAGTCGGTCTACCCTTTTATCTGAGTTGCTAAGCCGTCCGACATAAAGGATTTCATTTTTCTTTTCGGACACATTTGGCCTTTGTCCATATATCGAAGGATTAGGGATAGCTCTTAGCTTTTTTTGTATATCCGGTATATGATATTTTAGAGCGTATTCATCAATGTAGAAATCCTGTAATACGATAATATAATTACTGATTTGATATAGTTTTTTTTGATTTGATAAAGCCTTTTTTCGGGCAGTTTTGCACATGGCATTTTGGCCATAATGATTTAACCAAAGTTTCAAATATTTAGAGAATCCCGATTTTTTCCGAATTATCTGCTCTCGCTTAAATTGTTTGGCAAGAACAATTTCGTTCATAGGTTGGCCATTATTTTTATATTGTCAGATAATTTCTTGTCGAAAAAAAGTTGTGTAATATTTTCATTACAACCTTGGTTGATTATAACATCAACTTTTTTTTCGGAAAGATATTGATTGAATAGGACATTTTTTTCTAAAGCAGAAATATTTTCTGGAATGACTGTTATAGAGATGTCATTTTTTAGGCCGGGTTGTTTGTCTAAAGAGGTTCCAGTAGATAAAATGGAAATGTTATATTTTTCTGATAATCGATTTGCTAATTGGGTTGTGACTGTTTCTATACCTCCGATATTTGGAAATTTATTTAATACAAAGAGAATATTTTTCATAAAGTTTGTCTTTTATTCCAAAGTGAGCCTACTTGACATGTCTTACTTTTCTCTATGAAAGTATTTTAGTATTAAAGCTGGTAAATACAAACTATAAATTTGCTGATACTTTTCATTATATTTTTGATATTTGCCAATCTTCTTTGGATATATCCAGTCCAAGAAAGATGTTATTTATCCGATGCTGCCAATTTCCGAGACTGGTAGGGTACTGTCTGTATTGCCTGTATTGGAATACGATCATTTGCTGTGGCAAAGCATTTGTTGTATACTCGGTTCATATCGTCGGCAAGGACGTCTTCTCTGAATCTTTGCAAGTATTTGTTTCCTTCTGTTATCATTTCTTCTCGAAGTTCTTTGTCAGATAATACCCGAAGTATGGCATCTGTCATTCCTTTGACATCATCTGGGTCGACATAGATGGAATGAGCACCTCCCGCTTCTTCCAAGCATGATCCGGTAGCAGCAATGACAGGAAGCTGGGAATGCATTGCTTCGATAATGGGAATTCCGAAACCCTCGAAACGTGATGGGTATACAAACATAAGAGCCTGTTGATAAACCGCTGGAAGGTCAGAGTGGGGAAGATTATGGATGAGATGTAAACGGTCATTTAGGCCATTTTCATTTGCATATTCCATTAAGCTATCCACATACGGCGTTTTCTTCCCGACAGCAACTAAATGGATATCTGCGGGAATGTCTTTTAATGCCTCTAATGCTAACATTAAATTTTTTCGGGTTTCTATACTCCCGACATTCAATATGTATTTTTCCGGTAACTGGTAAATTTCCTTTACTTGCTTTTTCTTCTGTTCGCTTACGATTTCGGAATATTGAGGATCACAACCTTGGTATACTACATCTATTTTTTCGGCAGGAATCTGGTAAAAATTCATGATATCCCGTTTTGTGCATTCGCTGATAGCCACAATGCGATCGGCTACATGACAGGCATATTTGAACTTAAAATTGTAAATCTTTCTGTCGATAGGTTTATAGTATTCGGGATATCTCAAAAATATAAGGTCATGAATGGTAACGACACTTTTAATTCCCGTTTTATGAATACCAATTGGTAATTCGTTACTTAAGCCGTGATATAATTGAACCCCTTTTTTCAAAAGGTCTTTTTTGATAAAAAATGAACGCCAAAGAGACGAGAATCTCTTCATCGTGGTCGTTTGTGGAAGTTCTGAATGCACATTGACATGTGTCAGCAATTTATCATAAGAACTATTTTTTTTCTTTTTGGGAATAAATAACCGGTAATTATGTCCCTCATGATAAGTAGCCAGAATGTCTACCATAAAGCGACTGTAATTTCCCAGTCCTGTATGGTTGGCAACAGCCCGTTTTGCATCCAAACCTATAATCATTTCTTTGCGATTTATACGTTTTTTCCGTTTTAGTTTTTTGTCGATTCTATTTTTCATAAAAATCTTCTACTAATAAGATGCAAATTATAATGGCTTTGCTGCATTGCGTTCAAATAAATAACAAATTTGATGAAAAAAGTTCCTAAGCTGTCTATTTCCGACCGAAATCTGCAGGGATTTCTCCCCAATCTTTAGTTTCCCATTTTAGTAATTGTGTTGTGTACGAGTTATTTGCTAACCACTTTTCGGCTCGTTTGATTAAGTCGAATATTTGTGTATTTCTTTGGGTTGGAACTAATTTTGTTTTGCATTTTTTATGGTGTACCCATAATAAAGCATTGCGACTGTCCGAATAGATGGGAATATTGCTGTTCTGTTGTTTCAAATAGGCTAAGCCATGCACTATAGCTAAAAATTCTCCTATGTTATTGGTCCCTTCGGGCATGGGGCCGACTCTGAATAATTCTTGTCCTGTGCGTACGTAGACACCTCGATATTCCATATCTCCGGGATTTCCGCTGCATGCTGCATCTACAGCCAAACTATCGACAATCCATTGCGGAGCCATGGGTGTTTGGGTTTGTCTGGGTTTTGCCAGTTCAGGATGTGCAATCGCTTCTGCGACTCGATTAAGAATAAATAGGTGCTCTTCCGGATTTCCTCGGAATGCACGTATGGCGGCTTCTTTGGAGTCGAAGCTTTTGTATTTTGCACCTTTAAAGTTTTCGACTTGCAATCGGCATTCTTCCCAGGATTCATAAATTCCTGGGGCGAAACCTTCCCAGACTACATAGTATTTGAATTTTCCCATTTTGCAGATGACTATTTTGCCAGCTAAAATACAAAAATAGGCATTTTTATTCATCGAAGAGATAAAATACTGTATTTTTGCCAAAATGATTGATACAAACAATTGGATATGAAACAAATATTTCTTGTCGGATATATGGGTGCCGGGAAAACGACATTGGGAAAATTGCTGGCGGATAAATTGAACCTTGAATTTATTGATTTGGATCATTATATAGAAAACCGTTATCATAAAACAGTAGGCTCTATTTTTGCTGAAAAAGGAGAAGGAGAATTTCGCTTGATCGAGAGTAATATGTTGCATGAAGTGGGGGAGTTTGAGAATGTCCTGATTGCTACGGGAGGAGGGACCCCATGTTTTCATGATAATATGGAATATATGAATAAACAAGGAATAACAGTTTATTTGAAAACTACGCCTGAGGTGCTACATCGGAGATTGAGGATAGCAAAAGGAAAGAGACCTTTATTAAGAGGAAAGAGCGATCAGGAGCTTATGAATTTTATTTGTATGAACTTGGAGCGTCGTTCTCCGATGTATGAGAAGTCTGTTTTGGTCTTTAATGCAGATAAGCTCGATACGTATGAGGAATTAGAGCATTCGGTAAATTTACTGGCTGAGCTCGTGTTGGAACGTTTGGGCACAGATTATAGATAATTTGCGAAATATGTTTATTTTTCATTCTCTTTTATAAGATTTTACAGGTTGTTTTTTGTAACTTCGTTTTCCACTATTATTTGAATGCATATGAAAGACCGTTTTTTGCATATAACCCGTGAGGGATTGTGTCCTCAAGAGCATTTATGTGCTGTTTCTCAGCAAAATCATGCTCTTTGTATCGGTTTGCCTAAAGAGTCTTGTGAAAAGGAAAAAAGATTTGTTCTGACACCGGAAGCTGTTGCGTTATTGGTCAACGCAGGCCATCGTGTAATTATGGAGGCATCGGCAGGCATCGGGATAAATTATTCAGACTTGTTATATGCAGAGGCGGGTGCAGAGGTGACTGAGCAGCGTGCGGAAGTCTTTTTGGCTGATATAGTACTCAAAGTATCTCCATTAACAGCTGAGGAAGCTGGTATGTTGAAACCTGGTAGTACTATAATATCATTGTTACAACCACAGTATCAAAATACAGAAGTTTTACAACTGCTAATGCAGAAACGTGCCATTGCAATAGCGTTTGATAAAATAAAAAATGATACGGGAGAGTGTTCTTTTGCCGATTGTCTGGATGAAGTTGACGGCCGGGCTGCAGTGATTGTAGCTGCTGGATTACTGACCAATCTTTATGGCGGTAAAGGTATATTGATGGGAGGAATTCCGGGAGTTTTTCCTGCTGAAGTAGTTGTCATCGGAGCCGGTTTAAGTGGACGTGCTGCGATTTGTGCAGCGAGAGGGTTGGGCGCCTTGGTAAAATTATTTGATGAAAATATTTCTCGATTGCGTATGGCATTAGACACGTGTGGACAACCCTTATTTACATCCAATTTGCATCCGAATGTGTTGACAAATGCTTTTCGTAGTGCGGATGTTGTTATTGGAACATCCTGTGACATGACTCATCGATTGTCTGAGCAGTTAATACGCCAGATGAAAAAAGGAGCATTGCTGATAGATTTATGTATAGATAAGGGTGGTTGTTTTGAAACTTCTTTGTGTCCTAATAAACCGAAAGATTCTATATTTGAGAAGTATGGGGTTTTGCACTATTGTTTATCGAGCGTAGGATCTGCTGTAGCACGCACGGCATCAATGGCACTAAGTAATTTATTGGTCCCTATTCTTTTGGAAATTGGGGAGTGTCAGGGAGTGGAAAATATGATAAAACGCGAGCGAGGTTTCAGAGATGCAGTTTATCTATTCAATACAAAAATCGTAAACAGCGATATTGCCCATAGGTTTAATTTGCCTTATTGTGATATATCGCTGTTTATCAATATGTTTTAGATATTAAAAAGACCGTCCTTTGATTATATTGGATTGGCTGTAGGGGATTAGACTTCCTTCTAATGTGATACGGTTGCTGTTAAAGTTGGGGCTTATTGTAGCAGAAGCCTTGTTACTCCCTGCATATAGGGTAATGTTTACTAGAGCAGAAATGCCTGCTCCCATGATATTCATAGAGTAATAGGTTGTCCCTTTCTTGTCTTTTGTGATTTTTATGTTGGAAATTTGGCCTTCGACCGTTACGCCTCCCATACCATTAGGTCCACTTGCCGGAATATTGAAACTGGTCTGTACGACTCCAAAGTTTTTGTTGAGAGATATAAAATTACTTGTTGGATTTACATAAACACTTCTTCCTCTTTTGAAGATGACTCGGTCAGCTTCTAAAACGAAAGTACTGTCTTGTAATGAAATAAGTGCATTGTTATGGTATATTACATCTAACTTTTCTTTTTGTTCGTTTTTATTGTTTTGCTTATTCTGAGCCTGTATCGTTATCAGAGAGAGAAGAGCAAAAGTAATCGTCATAAATTTTTTCATAATCATTGAATTTTTTAAATTAATATTCTATTCATCAGCTCCTTTATATTTATATAACAGGTTTCTTACGATTTTGATTATTTGTAGATTCTTTTTTATGAAAAAACAAAATTCATGCCTACTTTTTGGGGAGAAAATAAGATAAAACTAAAATTTAGATAATTTAACCGGATTTCTAAAAATTGGCCAGAAGCAATAAAATTTAAAGAAGAATAGTTAGGATATTAATAAATATTTTGTTTCTTTGCATTTTGCGAGAAAAAAGATAGAAATTACCCGATTTTTTTTACAAATAGAATAAAAAATAATAGTTTTACTATTGATTATGCTTTGAAAAACTCTTTTTTCTTATTAATTGAAAGATTCAGAAACAAAATAATGGGATTATGTTAGAACAAACAAAGGTGAAAACATTAGATAAAGTAGCTGTTCGCTTTACCGGAGATTCTGGTGATGGAATGCAGCTGGCGGGAAATCTTTTTTCTAATGTTTCGGCAGCAATTGGGAATGAGATTTCCACGTTCCCTGATTATCCGGCAGAGATACGAGCTCCACAAGGTACTTTAGGGGGAGTATCCGGTTTTCAGGTACATATTGGTAAAGGTGTATATACTCCGGGTGACCAAGCTGATGTTTTGGTCGCGATGAATCCGGCGGCACTGAAAACGAATGTTGCATATATTAAGCCGAATGCTGTGATTATTTATGATACAGATTCTTTTACAGCCAATGATTTAGAGAAAGCGGCTTTCGTAACAGATGATCCATTTAATGAACTAGGGCTTACAGGTATGCAGTTAGTCCCAGTTGCAATAACCAGCATGGTAAAAGATTCTTTAGCTGGATCGGGATTGGACAATAAGGCGGTCTTGCGTTGTAAAAATATGTTTGCTTTAGGATTGGTATGTTGGCTTTTCGACCGCCCACTTGACCAAGCGACACATTTGTTAAAAAATAAATTTGCTAAAAAGCCATCGGTACTTGAAGCTAATATTAAGGTAATGACCGATGGATATAATTACGGAAATAATATACATGCAACGGTTTCGACATATCGTATTGAAACTGCAACAGCAAAAAAAGGTATCTATACCGATATAAATGGGAATACAGCTACGGCATTAGGATTGATTGCCGCTTCTGAAAAATCAGGTCTTCCTTTATTCTTGGGTAGTTATCCTATTACTCCGGCCAGTGATATTTTGCATGAACTGGCAAAAAGAAAAGATTTGGGTGTAAAAGTCGTTCAAGCAGAAGATGAAATTGCTGGGGTTTGTACCGCTATAGGAGCAAGTTTTGCCGGAAATTTGGCTGCGACATCTACATCCGGTCCAGGGTTGGCATTGAAAAGCGAAGCTATCGGTTTGGCTGTAATGGCAGAATTACCGTTAGTTATTATTGATGTCCAGCGAGGAGGGCCTTCTACGGGGCTTCCGACAAAAACAGAACAGACCGATTTGTTACAAGCGCTTTATGGCCGTAATGGAGAGTCTCCCATTGTCGTTGTGGCAGCGTCGACACCTGCTGATTGTTTTGATATGGCTTTTAATGCAGCAAAACTTGCCCTTGAACATATGACTCCGGTTATTTTACTGACAGATGGATTCATAGCAAATGGCTCGTCGGCATGGCGTATACCTGAGATGGAAGAATATCCTGAAATAGTTCCTCATTATGTGACTCCTGATTTGTTGGAAAAAAATTGGCGACCCTATCATCGGGATACAGAGACACAAGTTCGTTTTTGGGCTAAGCCCGGTATGGAGGGCTTTATGCATCGATTGGGCGGTCTGGAGAAGGATAGTATTACAGGTGCAATTTCTACAAATCCGGCCAACCATCAAAAGATGACAGATATCCGTCAGGCTAAAATTGATTATATTTCGAAGTGTATTCCGGCTCTTGAAGTTTTAGGAAATCCGGATGCAGATTTATTGGTTGTTGGTTGGGGTGGAACATACGGGCATTTATATTCAGCTGTTGAAAAGATGAATGCAGAGGGGAAAAAAGTTGCTATGGTCCATTTTAATTACATCAATCCGCTACCTGCAAATACGGCTGAAGTTATGAAAAAATACAGAAAAGTTGTGGTATGTGAACTGAATAATGGGCAGTTAGCTACTCATTTATGTTCTAAGATTCCGGGACTGAATGTTGAAAAATTCAATAAAGTGCAGGGGCAGCCTTTTATGGTAAGCGAGCTTGTCGAATGTTTTAATAAACTCATGGAGGAATAACAAATGGAAAATAATACCATATATACAGCAAAAGATTTTAAAAGCGATCAGTATGTTCGCTGGTGTCCCGGTTGTGGAGACCATGCTGTTGTGAATACTTTGCAAAAGGCTATGGCCGAATTGGGAATACCTCCTCATATGACTGCCGTAATATCCGGTATTGGGTGTTCTTCAAGGCTCCCTTATTACATGAATACATATGGTTTTCATACAATTCATGGCCGGGCATCTGCAATTGCTACAGGAGTTAAAGTTGCTAATCCTGAGCTGACGGTTTGGCAGATTACGGGAGATGGGGACTGCTTGGCTATCGGGGGAAATCATTTTATTCATGCTGTCCGTAGGAATGTCGATTTGAATATCATACTACTGAACAATAAGATTTATGGTCTTACGAAGGGGCAATATTCTCCTACGTCAGACCGGGGTGCCGTAACTAAGTCGTCTCCTTATGGGACTGTCGAAGATCCTTTTATTCCGGCAGAATTGGCATTCGGGGCTCGGGGTACTTTCTTTGCCCGTTCTATAGATGTGGATTTGTCTGTAGCAAAAGAAGTTATGGTAGAGGCGGCTCGACATAAAGGGGCGTCGGTGGTCGAGATATTACAGAACTGTGTGATTTTTAATGATAAGATTCATAGTTTTGTTGCAGATAAGGAGTTCCGGGCAGAACGTACTATCCATCTCAAACATGGAGAGAAAATGCTTTTTGGTAAAAATAACGAGAAAGGTTTGGTCTTAGATGGTCTGAAATTAAAAGTCGTTACTATCGGGGAAAATGGAGTTACACTGGACGATATCCTGACTCATGATGTTACAGACCAAGATGGGACATTACATCGTATGCTGGCTATGATGGATGGTCATGAATTACCATTGGCAGTCGGAGTAATACGTTCGGTGGAAGCTCCGGTCTATGACCAGGAAGTAAAAGCTCAAATTGAGTCGGTAAGAGCCCAGACAAATAGACGAACATTGAGAGATTATTTGCTTACGCGTGATACTTGGGAAGTGAAATAAAAGATTTCCATATTGTATAAAACCGGGATAAGATAGTTTCTATGTCCCGGTTTTGTTTTATGTATCTATTTGTAAAGGATAAAAGCTGTTATAAATTGAATTTTAGTCAGTGAGTATTCATGATTTTTTGTAACTTTATCACGATTTCAATAATAGAAAGAATGAAAAAATTCGATGTAAATGGTTGGGCGCGGAAGCCCAGTTATGAAATATTCAGAAATTATGCCGATCCCTCTTTTCATATTACGGCTAATGTTGATGTAACCCGTCTGTACAATGATTGTAAGATAAATGGAGATAGTTTCTTCTTGGCTTCTTTGTATTATATGACGAGAGTGGCGAACGAAATTCTTGAGTTTCGTTTGCGTATTATCGATGGAGAAGTTTGGGAAATAGACCATATGGATGCCGGTACTATCATATCGCATGGAGGAGGGATGATAACTTTTGCCAGTTTTGCGTATAAGGAAACTTATAAAGAATTTATGGAAGTCGCGACAAAACATTTACAAGAACATTTGCAACGAAAAGAACATGACGGTGACGCATTTCGGAAAGATGTGTTACAAAATTCTGTATTGCCATGGGTATCGTTTACTGCGGTAAAACATCCGCACAGGGATTTGTCCGATGCAGATATTCCCAAAGTCACGTGCGGAAAGTTGATAAAGAGGGAAGGAAAAGTATGGATGCCGGTAAATATAGAGGCTCACCATGGTTTGATGGATGGCTATCAGATGAGCCGTTATTTTCAGTTACTTGAAGAATATTGTGCTTAATATGTTAATAATTGGATTTTTATATGGGAAAAATTAAAAATATTGTATTTGATTTAGGCGGAGTTATTCTTGACCTTGACAGGGATAGAGCGGTGCGTCGTTTTGAACAAATAGGCCTATCTGATGCAGAAGAACTTATAGACCCGTATCATCAGAAAGGAATTTTTCTCGATTTGGAAGAAGGACGTATCGATCGGAACGAATTTTATCGTTTGTTACGGGAGCACATGAGAAAAGATGTCCCGGAAAAGGATATTGATTATGCTTGGATGGGTTTTGTCGTTGCGTTGCCCGAATATAAGCTTGATTATATATTAAAGTTACGGGAGAACTATAAAGTATATTTGTTGAGTAATACCAACCCTATTATTATGGGTTGGGCAAGGACTGGCGAATTTTCCTCTACGGGGAATCCCATAACACATTATTTCGATAAAATATACACATCTTATGAAATGGGAGTTTGTAAGCCTGCGGCCCGTATTTTTAATTTTATGATGAAGGATGCAGATATGAATCCTGAAGAGACCCTGTTTGTCGATGATGGCAAAAGCAATACTGATATGGCCTCTGGTATGGGGTTTGTGACTTATACGCCGGCAAATGGAGAAGATTGGAGGGAAGCATTGAATGAAATATTGAACAAAAGATGAAAATACACCATATTGGTCTTTGGGTTTCTGACTTAGAAGCATCAAGACGGTTTTATGAATATTATTTTGGCGGTAAGTGCGGTGAGCGATATGAAAATGTAACTAAAGGATTTGCTTCTTACATGCTTAGCTTTGAAGATGGGACGGCCCTTGAGATAATGACACGTATAGATGTTTCCTGCAAAGCACCCGATGGAGAGAGGCTAGGCTGGGCACATCTGGCTTTTACTCTTGGCTCTGAGCAGAGAGTAAATGAACTGGTAGAGGTGTTAAGGGCTGATGGTTATTGTGTGGTCGGTGAACCCCGTATAACGGGGGACGGATATTATGAAGCTGTAATTCTGGATAATGAGGGGAATCGGATTGAGATTGTGAAATAATAACTATTTTGAGAATTTTGTTTTTGTTATCTTGGATAAATTTTTATCCAAGATAACAAAAACTGTCTATGTTTTATTACTTTAAAGGAAGTTTTTTTATTGTTTAGAAATCTTCTCCTCGATGAAAGTGGCTGGATGCTGTATGTAGTATTTCTTTTATTTCTCGACGCCAGAAAGGCCAGTGGTGTTGCCCGTTCCGTAAACGGAAAATAGTCGGAATGTGAGTGTCATACATGGCTAAAGCTAATTGTAAATTATTCCTGTATAGGAAATCGTCATCGCCACAAGCTATATAATATTTTACTTTTTTCTTATCAGCTTTCGGATAGTTTTTCAGTATAGTATAGATGTCATTTTCTCTCCAAGTTGGTGTAAGTCGGCTTTCTTTTGTATTTCCTCCTCCAATGATATCTTTAAAACGACGTTTGTAATCTTCCTCTGAGAAATTAAGTATATCTTCGTCAGAAAAGACGGCAGCACTTATCGGGAAACATGCAACAAACATGTTCGGATGTTTTAATGCGTAAAGCAAAGATCCATATCCGCCCATCGACAGTCCTGCAATAGCTCGTTGTTCTTTCTGTGATATAGCCCGATAGGTAGTTTCAATATGAGGAATAAATTCTTCAAAAAACATTTTTTCCATTTGGGCTTTTCCTTTACAGTCATTTATGTACCAGCTTTGTTTTGCATCGGGCATTACAATAATCATTTCGTCGGCTTTGCCTGAATCGATGACTCGATCCGCAATAGCCTGTATTTGCCCTAAGAGGCTCCACGATGTGTGGTTGTCTCCTAAACCGTGTAACAAATATAGCACAGGGTAAGATTTTTCTGAGGTCTGATAGCTTTTGGGCAGATAGATAGAATATTTTACATCTTCTTTGAGGATGCTACTTTTCATTGATTTATTTTCGGAAAGGTAACTCTGCGCGCATGCCATTCCCGGTAAAAAGAAGATTAAGCACCAGATGGTGAGTACTCTTGATAAAATAATTTTTTTCATGTCGGTATGATTGTTGGGTTATTTGTTTTCATACAGTGCAAAATATTTCCATAAAGGAGCTGCATGTTGGGCTTGAAGTATAGCATCATTCATCATTAACTGTTTGACTTCTTCTGCTGATAAAAGAAAAACTTCAATGTCTTCAGTGGCTTCGAGCTGTTGACTTCCTATTTTTTCTACATTAGTGGCCAGGAAACAATAAGTCAGATTGGTATGGGTACCGGGATTGGGGGATATTTTCATAAGAAGCTCCCATTTGCCGTTTCCATATCCGGTTTCTTCCATTAATTCCCGCTGTGCCGATATTAGAGGAGAATCATCTTCTTTTTCGCATACACCGGCACAGAGCTCATATGAGACCACTCCAGCTCCATGCCGATATTGCCGTTCAAATATAAATTTACCTTCTTTAGTAATTGCTATGACATTTATCCAGTTAGGATATTCCATAACATAGTAAGGTGTTAATATATTACCGTTTGGGAGCTTGACACTCTCTTTCCTGACAGTGAACCACGGTTCATGAGAAATATAATCACTTGAAAGTACTTCCCATTTCATATTACGTTCTTTGTCCATATAAAGTTGGATTAAAAATGGTTGAGCTAAGATAGTTATCTTTGTTATAATTTTAATATAAAAACGGATTGTTCTTTAGAATTAGTATATCGTACATTTAATAATTTTTTATATTTGCATTCATGGCAAAAAGGATTTTCAAAAAATATTATATAAAAGCAATACGCCGGTTACGGCATCGCCGGGGATTTGGTGTGCACTCTCCATTCGCATTTAACTTGATAACAAAAGTGATTGAGGAGAATTTTATGTATTATAGTTATGCCGAGATAGAACAGATAAGGCGTGAGAAATTACAGGGGAAGCTCAATCGTAAATCTTTGAATCGACGAGCAGAAATATCTTTTAAAAAAGGGTCGTTGTTATTTCGTCTGGTGAATCGTTTTACACCATCATCCATTTTAGAAATAGGTACTGCATGGGGGATATCCACATTATATCTACATAATGGGCATAGTACTTCTCACTTGGTATGTATAGAGCCGGATAATGCTGTTGCGGAAATGGCAAAAAAAGTTGTTGGGGATAATAAAGAGTCAATTTCATTTTTGACAGATTCTTTATCTCATTCGCTGGATTTATATTTTATTTCTGGAACAGAGCTGAATTTTGTGTATGTCCACCAATTAAGTAATCCGGCAGATTATACCTGGCTTATTCCCTTGCTTATTGAACATTCTGGAGATAAAACCGTTTGGGTAATAAATGGTATTCGTTCCCATGAGAGGATAGCAGCAGCTTGGAGACTTTTGATTGCTGATAATAAGGTTCGTGTGACGATGGATTTGTATGATATCGGGCTTGCATTTAATAATCCTAAACTGAATAAGCAGGATTATGTAGTGGCTTTTTGATTTGTTTTATTGTTGACCGAAGTATAATACAATTATGGAAAATTAAAAATAAAGATGTATGGCAAATAAAAGTAAAATTTATACTCGCACGGGAGATAAGGGCCAGACAGCGTTAGTTGGAGGAACAAGAGTAAATAAGTGGGATACCCGATTAGAGGCTTACGGTACGATTGACGAACTGAATTCTTTCCTTGGTTGGTTATTACAAATGCCCGAAGTAGAGGAAGAAGTAGAATTGTTGCGTTTTGTTCAAAATAAATTGTTTGTTATAGGTTCGTATTTAGCAACAGATGTTTCGTTTGCAGAATTAAGGGATGCCAGTAAATTGAAAGTTGATGATGTGTTGCGTATCGAACAACGTATTGATGAATTGGATGCGCAATTGCCCAAGATTACAAATTTTATATTGCCGGGAGGAACTCAGGCGGCTTCGGTTGCTCATATATGCCGGACAATATGTCGGAGAGCAGAGAGACGTATTTGTGAATTGGCATCGCAATGCTCTGTAGATAGTAATTTGTTAAGTTTTATGAACCGATTATCTGATTATCTATTCGTTTTTGCAAGATTTAACAATTATAAAACTTCGGGAAATGAAATTTATTGGGATAAGAATTGCTAATGGGAATTTTTGTTATATTTTTGCGGAAATTTAAAAACGGAAGGAACAATTAAAATCAATATACTATGTATTGGACGTTGGAATTGGCATCAAAACTCGAAGATGCACCGTGGCCTGCCACTAAAGATGAACTGATCGATTACGCTATGCGTTCGGGTGCTCCGTTGGAAGTGATAGAAAATCTTCAGGAAATGGAAGATGAGGGTGATATTTACGAATGTATCGAAGATATCTGGCCCGATTATCCCAGCAAAGAAGACTTTTTCTTCAACGAGGAAGAATATTGAGCGTATTTTGGTAAATATGAATGGAATAAAGAGATTGAAGCAGCTTCGATGAGGCTGCTTTTTTATTAGAAAAAAGAATGCGGATACTGAGGCTGTTTATAATTGTTTTGGTATTACTTTTTATTTTTTGGATTTATAAGTCAGATGATTATGAGTCTATTGAAGTTTCAGATATTTCAGATTCGTCTGGTTGTACTTTCAGATATGACAGTGTAAAGATTCCAAAAGAAAAAGTGTATCGAGAAATACTTTTTGAAGAAGAGACACCGGAAGAAGTGTATGAAAGAGGTTATGTTGAGGGTTTCAATAGAGCGTATGATGAAAAAAAGAATTATGATGCATCAAGTAGTTATATTGTAAATAAAGAGGAATATGAAGAAGGGTATGACGCTGGATATAAACGGGGAAAAGATAGAATGAAAAACAAATATTAGATAATGAGGCTGTATTTAATTTATAGAAACAGTTTCTTAACATTTATTTGTCGGAGACATATCTCTTTCGTATTTTTGCCTTTTACAAATTGGCAAGAGAACCAATATAGCTGTTATTTCTTGTATAAATATGAATTTTTATGATATTTTGGACAATGAAATATTGAATTCGGAGTTTTATAAGATACAATAGTTTTTTATCGTTATGCGGTGATTGCCTTTTCCCGGATTGTAAATGCAAAAAATAAAGAGGGTTATATTGGGTATTTTGATAATGTTTGCAGGTTTAGACTTGCAGGCACAAGTCGATGCGCAATTTAGCCAGTATTGGGCATTGCCTTCATATTATAATGCAGGAAGTGTCGGGGCGAAAGAGAAGTTGAATATTTTAGCTGCAACACGTCAGCAATGGGTCGGTATGCCGGGAGCTCCTAAGACATTTTTGGTAGGAGCAGATATGCCATTGCGTTTTCTCAAACAGAATCATGGAGTGGGACTTTTATTGTCCAATGAGACTATTGGTTTGTTTTCAAATATGTCGATAGGTGCTCAATATGCTTTTAAAGTAAAATTGTGGGGAGGGAATTTGGGGCTCGGTTTGCAGCTCGGTTTACTTGATCAGCGTTTTGATGGTACAAAAGTTTCGATTCCGACCAGTGATGAACATGTCTCTACAGAAGATGGGATACCTCAAACCGAATTGCAAGGTATGGCATTTGATATGGGATTTGGAGCATATTACACACATAAATACTTTTATGCTGGTTTATCCGCATTACATTTGACAAAACCATCTATTACATTTGATGAAAAATATGAAACCTATATAGGACGATCATATTATTTTATTGCCGGAGGCAATATTCCTTTTAAAAACACGTTATTAGAGTTGCAGCCCTCTATGATGCTGAAGACAACTTTTAATATTACTCAGGTAGAATTGACGGCTCGGCTGAAATATAAAAAGTTTTTATGGGCTGGTCTGTCGTATCGATGGAAAGATGCTATGGTGGTGATGATTGGGGCTGAGATAAAAAATGTGGTTTTTGGGTATTCTTACGATTATTCATTATCACCGATAGTAAAAGCGACCAGTGGAAGCCACGAGGTATTTGTAGGATATAGTATGAAAATTGATTTTTCAGATAAGAATAAAAACAAACATAAGAGCATTCGCATATTGTAATTTATGAAAAGAATAATATTGTTTCTGGCGACGATTGCCATCCTTACATCATGTGCTCCCGGCTCTCAGGGCAATGGCGGAGAATTGGTGGGGGTTGGAGGAACGGCTTGGGCCGAACCGACTCCGTATGGAATGGTATTGGTTAAGCGTGGTTCGTTTGAGATGGGCCCGGCTCAAAAAGATAGCTTATGGGGTACTTATCAAGAACCCAGAGGAATTTCTATCGATGCTTTCTGGATGGACGAAACGGAGATAACTAATTCAAAGTACAAGCAGTTTGTATTTTGGGTGCGTGATTCCATTATTCGTGAACGCTTGGCAGACCCTGCTTATGGAGGTAATGAAGCTTTTAAGATAGAAGAAGATCGAGAAGGTAATCCTGTCACTCCCCATTTGAACTGGAATAAAGCGATTCCGTGGCGTAACCCGACAGAAGATGAAGCACGGGCAATAGAAAGTGTTTATAGAACTAATCCTATTACAGGTAAGAGAGAATTGGATGCCGCGCAGATGAATTATCGTTATGAGGTCTTTAATCATACAGAGGCGGCAAAGCGGAAACATCGTTTTGATGTGACTCGCCGGAATCTGAATACAGATATACGGCCTAACTATGATGAACAGATAATGATTTCAAAAGATACGGCATTTATTGATGATGAAGGGCGTATAATACGAGAGACGATTACCCGTCCTCTACAAAGTGAATGTGATTTTTTACATACTTATATTATTAATATTTATCCTGATACGACAGCTTGGGTTAATGATTTTGATAATGCTTATAATGAGCCGTATATGCGCATGTATTTTGCCCATGCCGGTTATAATGATTACCCGGTTGTCGGGATATCTTGGGAACAGGCCAATGCATTCTGTGTATGGAGAACAAATTATTTGGTAGCTTCTTTTGCAGGCCGAGGTCCGGTATTTATAGAACCGTATCGTTTGCCTACCGAGGCAGAATGGGAATATGCAGCCCGTGCTGGAAAAAATGAGAATAAATATCCTTGGGAAGGAGATGCTCCAATGGCTGAAAAGGGCTGTTTTTATGCTAATTTCAAACCAGATAAGGGTAATTATGTAAAAGATGGAAATTTAATTACGGCAAGAGTCGGCTCATATTCTCCAAATGAATTTGGGCTGTATGACATGGCTGGGAATGTTTCGGAATGGACCTCTTCGGCATATACGGAAACGGCTAATTTGCATACGAGTGATATGAATCCTGAATATCAATATAATGCGGCAAAAGAGGATCCGTATAAAATGAAGCGAAAAATTGTACGTGGTGGCTCTTGGAAGGATGTTTCTAATTTTGTCCGAGCCGATGTCAGGATGTGGGAATACCAAAACGAGCAGCGTTCTTATATTGGATTCCGGTGTGTAAGGTCCCAAATAGGGTTTGCTAAAGGCCGTAAATAACCGGAATAAATATATAGTAATGATTTAATTTTTACCAATTATGGGAAAATATAAGAGATATAAAAACAGTTTGGAGAAATTTCTTTCAGGAGATTCTGGTAAACGATTTTTTAATTTTGCGTATAGTTTAGGTGCGGCTGTCGTAATTTTAGGAGCATTATTTAAAATATTGCACTTACCTGGTGGCAACGCTATGTTATGTATCGGTATGGGTACTGAAGTTCTGATGTTTATCTTATCGGCTTTTGACCATCCGGCCAAAGAATATAATTGGGAAGAAGTTTTTCCTGTACTTGACAGTAAGAATCCGGACGATCGTCCGTCCTTTGCCGGAGGTAATGGTACGGTTATTGTGAATGGTGGAGGCTCGAAAGGTGGAGTTGCCGGGGGAATATCGGGGGCTGTAAATATTACTCCTGAGATGGCCCAGCATGCTGCTGGTATACCAGGTATCCAATTAGAAGAAGAGGATTCGAAAAGTCTGACCGAAAGTATACAGAAACTGTCTGCTGCCGCTGACCAGTTATCCCGTATGGCTGAATTGACGGATGCTACTCAGCAATATCTGAGTCAATTATCTGAAATTTCGGAACAGATGACTAATTTAGGCGAAGCTACTCGTTCTTTGACTGAAGTCTCTAATGTCCTGCTCGATTCGTACAGGAGCATAACCGATAATTCCGAGGGTATTACAAATCATTCTCAAGGTTATGTAACTCAAATGGAAAATTTGAACCGGAACTTAAATGGATTGAATACAATCTATGAAATCCAGTTGAAGAGTATCAGTTCTCAACTCGACAGCATTGACAGGGTCAATGCCGGGTTGAAGAGTATTCGTGATATGTATGAAAATTCTATGGCCGACAGTTCAAGATATTGTGAAGAGACCGAAAAAATGACTCAGTATATGCAACAACTCAATTCGGTTTACGAAAAGATGTTGACAGCAATGACTGTAAATATGTATACGCGGCCTATGCCGCAGCAACCGCAGGGACAACCTGTAGTTCAAAAACAAGAAATACAGAAAGAAACGGAACAGCAGTAAAATCCGATTGGGATTATAAAGTATAAAAAATATGGCTTCACCTAATTCAAACCTTTCTCCGCGGCAAAAGATGATAAACCTGATGTATATCGTCTTAACTGCCATGCTGGCGTTGAACGTGTCTTCTGATGTGCTTAATGGGTTTAAGCAGGTCGAAGAGGGTTTGGTACGTTCTACTGGTAACTCGACGGTACAGAACCAGGCGTTATATAATGAATTATCATCATTTAATCAAAAAAATCCTGAAAAGACCAAAGAGTGGTATGATAAAGCGTCTGAAGTGAAAAAACGGACACAGGAACTTTATGATTATATTGCTGATTTGAAATTACGCATCGTACGCCAAGCTGACGGTGATGATGGAAATGTTTTTGATATTAAGCATCAGGATGATTTGGAAGCCGCTTCTCGTATTATGTTGGCTCCTGCGAGGGGAGAAGGTAAAAAGCTCAGGCAATCTTTGACCGAATATAGTCGGGTTGTTTCGGGAATGATACCAGATACATTACAACGGAAAGTAATTAGTGATTATTTAACACCCAGAACACCCGTATCAGGGGTAAAGAATCACAAAAACTGGGAAGAGGCTATGTTCGAAAATATGCCTGTGGCAGCCGCTGTTACCATTTTATCGAAAATCCAAAGTGATATACGCTATGCGGAAGGAGAGGTTTTGCACACATTGTTGAAAAATGTCGATGTAGGAGATGTGAGGGTGAATCGTCTGAATGCGTTCGTTATACCTAATTCCAAAACTATTATTCGTGGAGGTAAATACTCGGCAGATATTGTTTTGGCTGCTATAGATACGACACAAGCACCTGTGATATATATAGGTGATACTAAGTTGCCGGAAGAACGGAAGGGAAAATATGAGTTTATTTGCGGCAAGACAGGTGTTTTTGACTTCTCTGGCTATTTGGAGGTCCCACATGGAGATGGTACACTGACACGACATGATTTTTCTTCATCTTATACAGTTGTGGAACCCACTGCTACGGTATCGGCAACCATGATGAATGTATTATATGCGGGTATCGATAATCCGATAAGTATATCCGTCCCCGGAGTCCCGATGCATTCGGTATCGGCAACCATGTCCAATGGTTCATTGACGCGTTCGGGAGACCATTGGGTCGCTCGTCCGGCGCGTGTCGGCCAAGATGTGACGATTACGGTTACGGCTGTACTTGAAGGACATTCGCAAGTTGTAAATACAACCCAGTTCCGAGTACGTCAGCTGCCCGATCCTATGCCCTTTATTACATATAAGGATGATAAGGGGTACGAGCGTCGCTATAAAGGGGGAAAACCTTTCCCAAAGAGTTTGTTATTGTCTGCACCGGGCATACAGGCAGCGATTGATGATGATTTGTTGAATGTAACTTATCGAGTGCTACAATTTGAGACAGTATTTTTTGATTCAATGGGAAATGCTATGCCTGAGATTTCGGATGGAGCATCATTTTCTGAACGTCAAAGGACAGCTTTCCGGCGATTGTCACGGGGGAAACGATTCTATATATCTCGTGTAAAAGCTGTTGGTCCAGATGGAATACAGCGAGATTTGTCCCCGATAGAAGTAATTGTAAACTGAAAATGAAAAGTAAAAAACAGATAGAGCGTATGAAAGTCACTGTAAAAATTGTGGCAGCTGCAGTCGCCTTTGCGTGTACTATGCCGGCTCTGCATGCTCAAAATCGGTCTACGGTGCGCACCGTTTCTCCAAAAGAGGAAAAAAATGAGCTTTCGGTGCGGGCCCAATCATTATATGATAAAGCGGGGATAACTGAAGCCGATATCCCTTGGATGCGTGTTATATATCGGTCTGTGGATCTTACAAAGGAGAAAAATATGCCTTTGTATTATCCTGAAGAATCGATGGAAAATCAAGAGAATATGTTCCGGCTGATTGTCCGTTTGATGGCAGATGGAAAAGTTCCGGTTTATGAATATCTTGATGGCCGGGAAATATTTACCGAGGCTTATCAATTAAAAGTGAAGGATGTACTTGACCGATATCATATCCCTTATGAGGAAAAGCAGGGGCGTACTTCCAAAACGGTGACATTTGGTATAGAAGACAGTGATATACCGACCAATGAGGTCCTGTCGTATTATATGAGGGAGAAATGGGTATTTGATCAGCGAAATTCAAAATTTTATCCGATAGTAGAAGCCCTTTGTCCGGTATTGCACCGAGCTGGAGATTTTGGGGGTGAAGCTGTAAAATATCCGATGTTTTGGGTACGTTATAATGATATCAAACCTTATTTGTCTCAACAATATATTCTGACGAATAATGAAAATAATGTACAACATTATACATTTGATGATTATTTCCAATTACGTTTGTTCGAGGGGGAAATATATAAGACGACGAATTTAAGAAATATGTCTCTTATGCAGATGTATCCGTCTGATACTGCTCGGGTGGCTGCTCAAACCAAAATAGAAAATCAATTGAAAAACTTTGAGAATAATCTTTGGGTGAAGATGCCTGAACAAGAGAATACTGATGTGAAATCTAAGGCCAAAGATAAAGATAGTTCAGATGTAAAGGAAGAAGATAATAATTCTAAGAAGGAGCAGAAAACAACGGTTTCACGGTCTGCTCGTTCTTCAAGAGGTACAGTGTCTAAATCTAAATCATCCTCCAAATCGTCTAAAGTATCCCGTTCTTCTTCCCGGTCAACTTCTAAGTCGGCACCAGTGCGCTCGGTAAGACGAACGAAATAGATTTATTTATAATAATAGTTGAGGAGGCTATCAGTTTTCTGATTGCCTCTTTTTTGCATATAATTATAGATTTTGTTACTTTTATGTATAGATGTGTTATGTCGCTATCTGGATATATCGGTTTTTAGTCTGAAAATATTTGATATCGATGAAAACATTATCTTGAAAAACTGTTTGTTTATTATATTCTTGGTAATGGTTGGATTATGTATGGTTTCTACCGAAACAAATGTGTATATTTGTATTGTAGAGATAGGATTTGGTAACTCTAACATGTTCTCGTAAGCTTTGTTTGATATTAAATGAAAAGAATGAAATTTCAGAATTGATAATTGGGGGGTGTTTAGGAGATAGTATATTCTTTTTAGTTATCAATTACCAAGGATATTTCGGTGGAGGAGAACGGTTTCTATGACAACAAAAGAAGTAACAAAAAATAGAGAGATAATAGATGAATAATATTATTGTTGGAATGGGTGAGGTCCTTTGGGATGTCCTGCCCGAAGGAAAGAAAATAGGCGGAGCTCCTGCCAATTTTGCTTATCATATATCACAATTTGGATTGGATAGCTGTGTTGTAAGTGCAGTAGGAGATGATAAATTGGGTTATGAAATATTGGATAACTTTGATAAGAAAAAATTGAATTATTTAATAGAAAAAGTCCCTTATCCTACCGGTACGGTACAAGTAGAACTGGATGAGACAGGAATTCCTTGTTATGAAATAAAAGAAGGTGTGGCCTGGGATAATATTCCATATACACCGGCATTGGAAGAGTTAGCGAAGAAAACCCGGGCTGTATGTTTTGGCTCGTTAGCTCAGCGTAGTATTGTATCCAGAGAAACAATCAATTACTTTTTGGATGTAATGCCGGACGGAGAAGGCCAGTATAAAATATTCGATATAAATTTAAGACAAGGCTTCTATACAAAAGATACTCTTTGTAATTCAATGCAAAGGTGTAATGTATTGAAGATTAATGATGAAGAATTGATTACAGTTAGCCGTATGTTTGGCTACCCTGATATTGATTTTCAAGATAAATGCTGGATTCTTCTGGCTAAATATAATTTGAAAATGTTGATATTGACTTGTGGGGTAAATGGTAGTTATGTATTTACTCCGGGAAATATTTCGTTTGTAGAAACTCCCAAAGTCGATGTCGCTGATACTGTAGGAGCAGGAGATTCTTTTACTGCAACTTTTATTACAGGTATATTGAAAGGTAAAGATGTATCCGAAGTGCATAAGCATGCCGTTGAGGTCTCGGCCTATGTTTGCACGCAAAATGGGGCAATGCCGGAGTTCCCTCCCTATTTAAGAGAACAATTATTGTAAAGAATATAATTTTAGAACTTGTTTAACGTTTGTCGGGTCAGCGAGAGAATACGGATTGAAATTGATACCCCTATGGAATCTTTCGGAAAGATATCTTTTTGATTATTGTGTGATTCTTTGTACTGTCTTGTATGCCATTATTTGAAGAGAGATACATATATGCATGAAACGGTTGTTGTACAACCGTTTTTCTTTGTTGTTTTGTGAATCAAAACAACAAAGGTTTCTTTAGTTTTGAGATACTCATGAAATGGAAACAGAGTGAGATTGTTTGATTTATTATTTATCTTTCCAATCTCCATTTTCTTTTATCAATTCGATGAGTTTATCTACCGCATTTTCTTCGGGGATATTTTTTTCGATGCAAGTTTTTCCTTTATACAGGCTTATTTTCCCGCGAGCTGCACCCACATATCCGTAGTCTGCGTCGGCCATTTCTCCTGGGCCATTCACAATACACCCCATGATACCTATTTTCAATCCTTTTAAGTGTGATGTCGCAGCTTTGACGCGTGAGATAGTCTGTTGTAAATCAAATAATGTACGGCCGCATCCCGGACATGAGATGTACTCTGTTTTACTTATCCTTTGCCGCGTTGCCTGTAAAATGCCGAACATATATTGGACTAGATTTGAAGTATCTATTTCTCCGTTATTCTTGAGCCAAATACCTTCACCAAAATAGTCCAAAAGTAAAGCGCCGAAATCAGCTCCGGCCTTTAGCTGCAAATCTTCTTCTGAAGATTCGTTGTACTCATTGCGCAATATAACAGGAGCGTTTATCTTATCGTTTATCAGCTGGTGGAACAATGCTCTTTGCTCTCCGACGGGATTGTTATGGGAAGAGTTTAAGATGAGGACTATGTTTTTATCTTCATTTAATATATGCTGTATTGTTCCATTATAATCGGAGAGTTGTATCGATAAAAATTTTATCGATGCATTACAGTCTTTTATTTTGTCGATTTCATGGGTCGAAAACAGAGGGTATTGATTTTGGGCTGGTTTATAATGCGAAAAATCGATAATTCTGTTCAATGCTGCCGGAAAATTTTTATAATCATTTTTCCCGGTATAATAGAAATCTGCTTTGAAAGGATATTGGGATAGAGGAGTTCCGTTTTCATTGTAATCAGCAATAACAACAGGAACTTGTGTCCCTCCGATATTACCGGATGACCAGGTATTTCTTTTTTGGGGGTTGAAATAGTCAATTTCGAGAGCTTTTTGGGCATGGATTATAGGATGGTGATTACGTTTGTAAATGTAGTCGACCAACTTTTTAGCAACTGGAATTTCTTGCTCAGGAGCTTCGCTAAGGGATACCCGGATTGTATCTCCGATGCCGTCGGCAAGAAGAGCACCAATGCCTACAGCCGATTTTATTCGTCCATCCTCTCCATCCCCGGCTTCTGTAACGCCGAGATGTAAAGGATAGTGCATGTTTTCTTTTTCCATGGCAGCAACCAATAGGCGTACTGTACGTACCATAATGACGGTATTAGATGCTTTGATTGAAATAACGATATCGGAAAAAGACTCATCTTTACAGATACGTAAAAATTCGAGGCAAGACTCAACCATACCTTCCGGAGTGTCGCCATACCGGCTCATAATTCTGTCTGATAGCGACCCGTGGTTTACTCCTATGCGGATTGCAGTCTTGTGTTTGCGGCATATTTGGAGAAAGGGAACCAACCTTGCTCGTATTTTATCTATTTCAGCAGCATATTCTTCCTCGGTGTACTCGAAGTGTTTGAATTTTCGGGCACAATCGACAAAGTTGCCTGGATTGATACGGACTTTTTCAACTATCTTGGCCGCAGCTTCAGCTGCACTCGGATTGAAATGGATATCAGCAATCAGAGGAGTATAATAACCTTTTTTATGTAGGTCATTTTTTATATTTGCCAGATTCTCGGCCTCCCTTACCCCCTGAGCCGTTAGCCGGACATAATCGCCACCCGCTTCGATAATACGAATACTTTGTTCTACACAAGCCAGAGTGTCCATTGTCGAAGTGTTGGTCATAGATTGGATGCGGATAGGGTTGTTGCCTCCCAAAGGCGTTTTCCCTATTTTTACTTCCGAGCTTTTTCTACGATGATAGTTGAAATAGTCCATATCGAGTAAGTCCATTATGGAATGGTTTAATTTGTTTTGAATTTGTATTCTATTTTTGCCAATTCTGAATTAGCATCTTTTATTTTTTTCGCTAACCCTGCTTTATAAGATTTTACTTTTTCAGCAATGTCTTTATCTGTTAAAGCCAGAATCTGAGTTGCCAGTATAGCGGCATTTAAAGAGGCGTTGATACCTACTGTCGCAACCGGAATTCCCGGGGGCATTTGCACGATAGCGTAAAGGGCATCGATGCCTTCGAGACTCGATTTGATAGGAACACCGATAACCGGGAGAGTGGTCATGGATGCAATGACACCGGGCAGGTGTGCTGCCATTCCTGCAGCTGCAATAATGACTTTGATACCACGTTTTTGCGCTCCAGTAGCAAATTCTTCTACTTCTGCAGGAGTTCGATGAGCCGACAGAGCATTCATTTCGAATGGTATCTCAAAGTCATTGAGAAGTTGAGCTGCTTTCTCCATGATAGGCAGGTCGGAAGTACTGCCCATAATGATACTTACAATTGGATTCATAATGTATATATTATTTCTAAAATTAGTATAATTCGATTTTAAACGACAGGAATACCGGCACATAAAATCATGCATCCGAATACCCAGATAAATCCGTTAAGAGTACCTGCAATTACTTGCATGAAAGTGTGGCATCCCAATCCTATACGGGAAGTTCCGAGAATCCCTGTTGCCAGAATAAGCCCGATAAATAGATATATCGGGAAAGTATGTTGCATGGACGCAAGAGCGAATGCTGCTCCTAAAACGCCTCCAATACCGGTCATATGGGCACTGATTTTCCATTGTATATTTATGAGTGCAGCGGTAATGACCGATAAAAGTCCTCCTCCTACAAATCCTAATACCCAGGGTGGTAGTAGTAATCGATATAGGAGGATACCACAACATATGTATGATATAAGACAGATGGCATAAGGGATAGGGCGGTCTTCTCTATGATTGAGTCCTATCGTTTTTATTTTTCCTGTTTTATAAAGTAAAAGTATACATAAAGCCGGGATGATGCAAGTAAATAATAGTACTCCACCTAATACAAGCCATTTATATTGAAGGGGTAGAATATAAAGGTATGAGTAATAAAACATCATAAGGATGCCATAGAACGGCATAAGTAATGGATGTAAAATTTCTGAAAAAATTTTTGCCAGGATTTTCATATTTCTTCTCTTATGGCTGATTTATTATATTTCTTTTCGTAGCCGGGCAACCGGTAGACCCAGTTGCTCCCGATATTTGGCGACAGTACGACGTGCAATCACGTATCCTTTTTCTTTCAGCAATTCACAAAGCTTATCATCAGCTAAGGGCTTGCGTTTATCTTCGTGTTCGATGCATTCTTGTAGTATTTTTTTTATTTCCCGGGATGAGATTTCTTCGCCTGAATCGTTTTGCATGGATTCAGAAAAGAAAAACTTCAGGGGATAAATTCCGAAATTTGTTTGTACATATTTACTATTGCTGGCTCGGGATATAGTAGATATATCAAATCCGGTACGTTCTGCTACATCCTTCAGTATCATTGGCTTAAGAGTGCTTTCATCTCCGGTAAGGAAAAACTCTTTTTGTAAATCGATAATTACTTGCATTGTCTGCAATAGAGTTTGCTGCCTTTGTTTGACAGCATCAACAAACCACTGGGCAGCATCAAGTTTTTGTTTTACAAAAAGTAGGGCATCTTTACGTTCTCGGGTCTGATTTTGTTTGTTGCCCATGTAATCTTCTAACATTTGAGTATAAGAACGGTTGATTCGTAACTCGGGAAGTTGGCTATTATTCAGGCTAAGAGTAATTTCGCCATCTTGGACATCTACAATGAAATCGGGAACAACCTGACTCATCCCGTCACTGAACGAATCGCCCCATATATTACCCGGTTTAGGATTCAGTGTTGTTATTTCATGGATAGCGTCTTTTAATTGAGATTCGTCAATACCATATTGTTTCAGTATTTTATCATAATGTTTTTTACTGAATTCATCAAACGACTCGTCAATAATTTTATATGCCAGTAAGTTTGCCGGGGTTGCTGGTCTCCTTTCAAGTTGTAATAGCAAACATTCCCGTAAATTGGATGCTCCTACTCCCGCGGGTTCGAAATCTTGTATAAGTTGCAATAGTTCCTCGAGTTTTTCGATGCTGACATCTATTCCTACTTGAAATATAAGGTCGTCTGAAATTGCGGAAAGCGGTCGTTGTAAATAGCCGTTGTCATCTATGTTTCCAATAATGTATTCGGCCATTTTATACTCTTGTTCACTAAGATTTCTAAGTCCGAGTTGTTTCAAAAGATTGTCGTGAAAAGACGAATTCCCGGAAAATGGAATTTCTTCCCGTCGGTCTTTTTGTGAAAAGTTATCGGCTTCGAGTTTATAATCGGGAATATCATCTTCACTTCTGTAATCTCCGAGCGAAATCTCTTCAGCACTCTCATTAGAGCTTTCTTCATTTTGCATATCGTCACCAAAGGTATCGGTATCACTTTGCGGTTCATTATTGCCTTCCTCCAAAGCCGGGTTGTCGACTAACTCCTGCTTGATGCGTTCTTCCAGTTCTATGGCTGTCAATTCGAGTAATCGGATAACCTGTATTTGTTGAGGCGATAACTTCTGTTGTAGCTTTTGTTGTAATTGTTGTTTCAGCATCATTTACGGGGTAAAGATTTCTGCAAACGAAGATAGTGTTTTTTCTGTTAATATGTATCGATTAGCAGTCTTTTGCCCGTTAAAAATAGTAATCCCCTAAATTGAACTTTTTACAAGGATTATTAAATGATGATATCAGGGATTGAGCCATACTTTTCTTTTGGTATGAGAAGATAATTACAATCCAACTTACAGATTATAAGTAAGGCTGCCTCATTTTGAAGTGCCCTCCAAAAGTTAGACATAAAACTTTTGGAGGGCACTTCATTTTTTTATTTTGAGACAACCTGATTGATATTTATTTTACGGATTGGTTCATTTTTTTGTTGGGTTCGGATATCTCGGGAGAGGAAGTAGGAAGCCAACTATTTATAAGTTCCTGATTCTCTGAAATCCAACTTTCTGCAGCTTCTCCTTCGTCTTGTATTTTATTGAATTTAGATATTAAAGAAGCCAGCTGTTTTGTATCAAGCTTTATATTTTTCAATAATTCAGCGGCAAAGGGCTGCTTTTGCGAAAATCCTTTAGTTGCAATAGATTCTATTGTCTCAGTTTTGCCAAATGTATTTTTGGGGTCATTCAGAAATTTCAGTCTGAAGTCTGAGAACATCCAATGAGGGGACCATCCGGTAATGATAATCCATTGTTTATTTTCAATGGCTTTTTTCAATAAAGCTGTCATGGCCGGCCCGCTGGATGGTTTGAGATGAAAGTCAAGGCCATATTCTTGAATCGCTTTTTCGGCCGATTTCATAATCCCGGCACCGACATCGATACCTATGATTTCTCCACTGAATTTATTTTTATTGGCATTCAATTCTTCAATTGAATTTATGTTGACATAGTCCGGTACGACAAAGCCTACTCGTGCACTGTCATAGATTTCACCCAACGTTTCGAGATTCTTTCCGTATTGGTTCAAATAATCTTGGTGAGTAACCGGAACCCAGGCATCGAGAAAGACATCGGCTTTCCCGTTTGACAGGGAGGCAAAGAGGGGGGCAATATCCGCATTCATTAATGTGATATTGTATCCTTGTTTTTCGAGGATTTTTTTAGCCATGTTACTTATAGCTATACCCTCGGCCCAATTGGGATATACGATAGATATATTATTCTTTTTTTCTCCGGGAGAACATGATGGCAGACAAATAATTGTGGTCAGAATCAATAGTAAAATGTTTAATTTATAGATTTTGTTCATAACGATATGGGATTAATTTGATATTCGTGTTTGGTTTATTTCTTTTGTTTTACAAATCCTTGAGTGATTCTATCCAGAATAATAGCGAGAATTACTACAGCAATACCGCCTTCGAATCCTAATCCGATTTTCATTTGAGTAATACCTTTCAGGACAACTTCTCCAAGACCACCGGCAGATATCATGGCTGCGATTACAACCATTGATAGAGACATCATAATCGTTTGGTTTATTCCGGTCATTATTGTAGGTAGGGCCAGAGGTAGCTGTATCTTAAACAGAAGTTGACTTCGGGTAGCCCCGAAAGAATATCCGGCTTCTACTATGTCTTTGGGTACTTGTTTCAGACCTAAAGTGGTTAATCGTACAACCGGTGGCATTGCGAAAATGACAGTGGCAAATGCTCCCGGGACGTTGCCCAACCCGAAGAAGAGAACAGCTGGAATTAAATAGACAAAGGCTGGCATCGTCTGCATAAGATCCAGAATCGGATGCATTATTTTTTCTACTTTCTTGTTTTCTGCAGACCAGATGCCTAATGGAAGGCCTAAAATTAAAGCTATGATTGCTGAAGATAGAACAAGAGCCAAAGTTTCCATAGTGGCTGCCCAAAATCCCATTGCGTAGATGAGGAGCAGGCCTAATATCGTGAATATGCCGATTGTTTTTCCTGCTTTATAAAAAGCCAGTAGAGCGATTATCGCGATGGTTATATAGAAGGGTATCCAATTGAGTCCATATTGGAACCCATTGATGAAGTTGCCCACAATATGGTCGATTCCATCGAAAAAAGATGTAAAGTTTTTGGTTATCCAGTCTATTGCGATTTCAATGTATTTTCCTATATTAATTATCATAAGTCTATAGCGTTTTGTATAATTTCGTTTATTTCGATTTTGTCTTTTCCGGTCATTTCAATGATTACGGATGATGGAGAGACCATTCCGGCTAACTGGCCTTTTTCATTTACTACCGGAATGGCTTGTCTTACCTTATTCAATAAGGGAAGCATGTCTTCCACAGTAGTATTTTCTAAAACAGAAGGAATTTCTGTAAATATGATCGAATCGATGTTTTTTTCTCCTTTTTCACGTAGTTTTATAACATCTCTTAATCTTATTTCTCCGATGAATTCGTCGTTTTTGCCAATCACCGGAAGTGCAAAAAGGTTTTTTTCTCTCATTTTTCGAAGTATGGCTTCCGGGCCTTCTCGCTGCAATCGTACAGTTACGGGTCTTTTTATCATGATAGAAGCTGCTGTGATTACCCGGCCACGGTCGACATTTTCGGTGAAGCGGGCTACATATTTATCTGCGGGATTTGTCAATATTTCTTCGGGAGTTCCAGTTTGGATAACTTCTCCATCTTTCATAATGGCGATTCTATCCCCTAATTTTATAGCTTCGTCTAAATCATGTGTGATAAATACTATTGTTTTTTGCATCTTGCATTGTAATTCCAATAACTCGTCTTGCATTTGTTCACGGATAAGAGGGTCCAATGCCGAAAATGCTTCATCCATTAATAGTATTTCCGGATTATTTGCCAGTGCTCGAGCCAATCCTACACGTTGTTGCATTCCACCTGAAAGTTCACTTACCTTTTGTTCCTCATATCCTTTGAGACCAACGATGTCGATACTTTGCTTTGCTTTGTTTAACCGTTCTGTTTTATCTATACCTTGTAATTCGAGTCCGAATGCGACATTGCTGAGGACACTTCTGTGCGGTAATAGTCCGAAATGTTGGAACACCATTGACATCTTTTTCCTTCGAATTCCCAGAAGTTCTTTATCGGGGATTCTAATAATGTTTATATTATCGATAAATACCTCGCCGGATGTGGGTTTTATGAGTCGATTGATGCAACGCAGGAGAGTAGATTTTCCACTGCCTGATAATCCCATAATAACAAAAATTTCTCCTTCATTTATCGATAGATTGGCATTTTTTACAGCAACAGTACATCCTGTAGCTTTCAAGATATCTTGTTTGCTTTTATGCTCATCGAGCATTTTTCGAGCTTTTGTCTTTTCACTACCGAAAATGATAGATATATCTCTTATTTCTATTTTTGACATAAATTTATATTTAGTAAGTGTGATTAATTGCATTCGTCTCCGTCTACCGGATGAGAATAACTAAGTTTGCCATTGATGATGCGGGCAGTCCGCGTATATGGGTGCTCGATAATTTGTTCAATGCCCATAATATGCATTACGATCCAGCCTTCAGCTTTTAAATAATCAGAGATAAGCCCTCTGTGACATCGCCACCAGACAGCTTCAGAACACATAATTGCAGTTTTATAATAAATTGCCGTAGAGCTGAGCTCACGAATACCTTCTCTAAAACTCTCCGAATCCATATAGTCGGCATATCCCTTGAATGATGGATTTTGCCAAACTTTATTTCCTGATTCAGCTTTTGGCTCTCTTCTTCCTCCTAATAAAGGTATTGCCTGATATTTAACGCCATTTTCAGGCAGGTACCTTTCAAAATAGGATTTGGAGAACTGTGGAAACTTCTCAGAGCCGGGAAAACGCCTTACATCTGCTAATACTTCTATTTGGAAGTTTTCTAACATTGCAACAAATGTTTCGAAAGAATGCGTGGAATGTCCGATAGTCCATATTTTTTTTGATTCTTTTTTCATTATAGTTTGTTTAATGTCAATAGTGATGAGTTGCATCTCTCGAGTTCTATAATGAAAACACTAAAAAAGAGAGTTTTGTTTATTTATTTAGTGATAATGAGACTATTTGTAATAAAATACTTTAGAATACGGCTTGTGAAGTTGGATCTAAATAATAAGTTATCAGAAGATTTGGAAAATTTTATATATGTGCTTAAATAAAAACAAGGATATTCTGTCATCGGAATACCCTTGTTTATGTATAGATGAAAATGGATAGTTTTATTGCAAAAGTAATTTTAAATGTTCTTTCTGATTATCGAAAAAGACAGATAAAAAATATATTCCATTAGGTAAATTTTCGATGGAAAAGGGAATATCTTGGTTAGATGTCATGCCTTCTATTTTTTTGTTAAAGATGCATTTTGAAGATATGTCGTGCAATGCGATTTGGACTTGCCCTGATAATGTAGCTGGTAACTGCACATGTAGAACTTTTTCTTTTTGGAAAGCTCTCACATTCTTATTCATATCGTTTTTTGTAGAGGTAAGTACTGGTATCTGATAAGTTTCTGACCAGTTACTCCATTTTAAGTTATAATCGCGAAAGCGGACCCGTATCAGATAAGATTTCTCGTTGGATAATCCGGCGGGAGATATATCTATATTTTTCAGATTGACTCCAGCGTTGATATTTACAGGATTAAATTTGTTATCGACTCCATAAATATTTATAGCGTCTATTTTTTTACTGTAAATAGGAGAGCTAAAATTTCCATTTTTTTCATCGATTTGTATTTCTATAGTCATTAAACTATCAGTTCCATGATAATCGGATACTGTAACTATATCGGTTGCATAGGCTTCTATCGATGGCGTTTGTGGCGCGTCCTGATTTAATTTTCCATACCAGGTATCTTCAATGATACAGTCGAGAGGTTTATCAGGATTCCCGAAACTATATATGTTTCCTTCGAAGGAATTATGTTCAAGGTCTAATTCTAATAAGGCAAAATGGTAATGATCTAACGATTTTTTCACTTCATATATATCCGGTCCGGTGGAGCTGCTTCCCCAGCGGTCGAGATTTCCTCCAGCTCCACCTAAAACCATCTCCAGAAAGTCTCGTCCGGAACAGTTTTCTCCGGGTAAAACATGCCGCTCGTATCCGTGAACATGCCCTGTAATTAGCGATTGTACTTTGGGGTATTTTTTCAAAATATCGATAATCTTTCCTACATAAGGTGTTCCCTGATATGTATCTTCTGTCAATCCTGTACCAGAACCTCCGGGCCATAATTCGCTATAAAATACATGGTGACAAAAGCCCAGTGAAAAGACGGTATTGTTATCGTTCTTGCTGTTGTCGAGTTGGGTTCTGAGCCAGTCGAGTTGCGATTGCAATCTTAACGGTGTATTACTGTTAAGCATAAGAATTTGTACTCCGTTTATATTTAGGGTATAAAAGCTTTCCGGATTTACGCCAGAGATACCATTTGCAAAATCATCGTATTTGACATATCCATAATAGAATTTACTTTCTACTTCATGATTTCCTGGAGTAGTTGCGACGGGGATGGCATTGGTCAGAGGTGAGAATGGGCGGAAGAAGCGATTTTCATATTGGTCGATTACTCCTCCACCACTTACCATATCTCCTGTATGACAAATTAAATTGATATGATTATGTAAATCTTTTCCATATTTTACTTTTAACATTTCGGTGAAGCGTTTTACCATTTGAGTAGTAACTTCGTCGCTGTCTTGGGAATCACTGACAAGGATAAGACGGACTTTTGAGGCCTTACCTTCCATAGGAGTTCTGAAAGCACAAATATCCGATTGGTAAGGTCCCGATTTGCATTGATAAAAATATTCGGTGTCAGGTTTTAGTCCGATTAATTTGACGGTATTCCAAATGTGATCTCCTACCATTTCATTGTTTCCTGAAATCGTGTTATTTAGGTTATCTTTACAGGTTCCATATACCACGGTCGGCGTATTCTCTTTTTCCATAGTATGCCAGTTTATCACGATGGAATGGGGAGTTGGAGCCTGGAGGTAAGGTAACATTTCAGTTTCCTTTTCTTTTATGAAGCCTCCGAGTTCCCGAATTTCAGTATCGGTTAACCATGTGTTAAATAAGGCGAATTGAGATATTGCGACATACCCGTTTTCCTCGTTGTCATCAGCGAATAACAGGAATACATCTTTTAATGACATATTCGGATTGTCTATCTCTGGTTTATCACCTTCAAAAATAAGGTTGCCATTTAAATATACAGAGAAAAAACAATTTTCACTTTTTCCTAAACGAACATTTATGACGATTCTGTTCCAGATATCTTTTTCAATATACCCTCCGTCACTATATCCGACAGTTCCGGCCAAGCCTATTGCTCCATCACTTCGGACAAAAAGACTTCCATCTTTTTGGTTGTTTGGGTCTGATTGAAAAATAGAACGGGATTTACTGATATCTGTGTATTTGATATCATACATCATACAATATTCATTTACTCTCGATGCTGGTAAATCTGGTCCATTCGGACTGATGTTATGCGTACAAATCAAAAAACTGCCAACACCTATTTGCATAGCACCGTTTCCCACTTCCGGACCGTCGACAGCTTCTTGAAGGACTTCTTCTCCCTGCATATTGTTTAAAATCAGATTGTTCCCTTTTTGTGCTTGGTTCAAGTCGTTTTTGTCATCGAAATTCCAGTAACCGTCGACCCGGTTATCCTGACTGAAATCTGGTAGTTTTTGGGAAATGCCTCCAATCGCTTTTATTTCTGAGTCATCTAAATGGCGGTTAAATAGCACTAATTCTGCAACATTTATATCTCCGTCGTCTCCGTTATCGTCTGCAAAAAATAAAAATTCTTTACCTAAAGAAAACCGATTGTTGTCTGGTGCAATCTTGCAGGCTGTTGTAAGGACTTTTTCTCCATCGACCCAAAATTCATAAATAGTTTTATCTCCAGCCAGACAGGCATTTATGAGAATCCGGGTCCATGTATTATTCTGAATAACTCTATTATTCGTATAATGTGTTGTTCCGCATCCGATTTTTCCGTCGGGATTAATAAATATTGTACCGTCTACATCGTTATTTGTGTCTGTCTGGAAAAGACAGTGCCACTGAGATGCATTTTCTACCATAATGTCATATAGCATAGCGTAACTATTTACTCGTTCGAATTGACCATCGTTTGTCCCGTTGGGACAAATAGCGTGGCTTACTTTCAGATAATTCTTTGTCCCTTGGGGTATTTCGATAGCTTGGTCAATTCCGGTATAGCCTTTCGTTTTGCTCCAGTTTCCATGAGGTTCGATATCTGAACCCTTGGTTGCCAGAAAGGGGTTATCCAAGTTGTCGAATGTCCATAGTCCTACGAGTTTATCGTTGTTGAAAACTGGGGTTGTTGAAATGGGAATAAATTCGAACTCATCCAGATATAAAGTATGAGTATTTCCGTCTGTCACTGATTGATGGAAAAAGACACCTTTAATGCTGTTAAAACCTTCGAAGTCCTTCGAGACCGTGCGGAAATCATTTATTGGAATTCGTATCTGCATCCATTTTTCAGGAGAGATAGACTGAATATAATTACTCAATTTCAATTTGCCGCATTGACCGCCATAATGACCTTCCATATTAATGTCCGGTAAATATTCAATGTCAAAAGCTTTGGGGGCATACATCCAGAATCTGAGTTCAGATACTCCTTCCATTCTGAACATATCCCAGTTTAGACCTGCGACTAAAGCTTTCCATTCGCCATTTGGTTTAGATGTCCAGGTTAGTTCTATTGCATTGTCTCCATCTTTTTTTATCTGTGTCGATATAGGAAATTTATCGGTTTTACCTGTGGGTAGAGAAATACTGCTTGGTGCTTTGATATTGAGCCAGCTTTGGTCGTAAAATTCGGGGCTGGAACTATCGTGAAACAAGACTTGTTTTTTTATTTCAGCGTCCAAGGGCAGTGTGATTGTTGCTAAGAATGTAAATAATAACAGGAAGTTTTTCATAATTAGTATGATTTTAAAAGGTGATGATGATAAAAATTTTTTTAAATGTAAATAGATAGGCTGGAAGTATTGGGGTAAACTCTGTTATTATACTTCTACATTGAGTAATAAAATTGCAATTTTATTACTTTTTGAATTATAGATGAGGTGTTAAATATATGATAATTAGTATGATAATTTCACTCAAATTTTTAAATAAAAATTAATTGGAAATCAGGTACCGAGGGGAGGAAGTATCTGTTATATATATGAATCAGTCGTTGAAAAAGCTTTAATTTTTCCTTAATTGATGGAGACCCGGTATATTCGGTGCTTTGATAGGAAGAAGTATAATTATTCTCGGATTATTTTTATATTAATGATGAATGACTAACGATGAACAATTAATTATTCCTTATTTATTATTATTAATTCGTATAATATAGGCGCAGAAGTTTTTTTGTGTTGTTTCCCTGAAGATTTCTTAATAATGAATAAATTAGCAATTTGCATGTGACCTTGAAGAATTGGATAAAAAATAATCAGAATAGCGGTTTAAAATTTCGATACCGTTATATTTCTAATTTATGATATATTAATGAATTACGACAATTTTCCGAGTTAATGATTTGTTTGGTATTTGCAGAAAATAAGTACCTGGCTCAACAGAAAGGGCAAAAGGAACATTTTCTTTTATCTCGATTTCTTTTATCAACTGTCCGTCAGGAGAATAAATCAGAGCCAATACAGGCTCTTGAAGAGATGAGATACCAGATAATGTGATGGTTCCGGTAGAAGGATTGGGATAAATCAGAACGGAGTTATTGATATTGTTTTTTTCTATTCCAGACCCTTTTCCCACGATGATTTTGCCTTGGTGTGTAACTTTGTCTTGAGCAGTTATAGTGACATATAGGGTTATATCCTGTTCTATTTCCGGAAAAGAAAGAGATGCCTGTCCGTCGGTAACAGTCTTTACATCCAATAATTTATCGTTTGCCGACAAAGCTACGGTAGCGCCGTCTGTATCACAATCTATATTTATGGATGACGTGCCGACGGGCAAAGTTTTATCATAAACGATATTCATGTTTTGAGGGGTTCTTCTTCGTAAAAGTAGGCTGGGGTCTCCAAACAGAGACCATTGTTTCGCTGCATCAGAACCGCTGCCTTTATATACTTCGATTACTTTCTTATAAGCAGAGTTTATAACCTCTCCAAGGATTTTTGGGGAGTTGTCAGATGTCAGTATTTTTATAAATTCGTCTTGTCCTAACATAGGAGGATTCCAGTATATCTGAATGGTAAAACCTAACATTCCAATAGCTCCCACAGGCTTTCCTTCTTGAGTCTGTCCTCTCAAAAATGCTTCGGATAGGCAAGTCCCCAATCTGAAGTGCCCGTTTTGACAACCGGCAGCAATAATGAAAGGTAACCTGTTTATATTGGTCAGTTTGTTGACATCGTTGACAGAGAATCCGGTTGTTGCCCAAGATTCGGTGTAACCGTGGCCTGTATAATTGACAATGCCGCATCCTTTGTCAAGTTGTTCTACAAGGTCATTTTTTTTACTGATTTCATAGGTTGTATAGTTGTTATCTTTCAAAATATCATTTATGGTCCGGATGTGCTGGATGTCTGTTTCGTCATTATCTCCTTTTTCATTGGAGGAGGGGTCGGCAATGCCTATGCTGTTTTCCAGCCATGTTGCAGACTCATCTATGTCTCGTTCATAGTAGATAACTCTTTCTACCTGAGTACGTACATCTTCTGTTGTTTTTGCGGAAAAACGGCCTACTAGCACAGATGGCGGATATTCGTCTCCGGATATATAACCGTACTCTGCGTCAGAGTAAGCGGTATTCGGGTCGGGCTTGGTAATTCCGTAACAAAAATGTACAGGTATCTGCTCGGCATCCCCGACTAATAGAAGGTAACGATTGTTATTTTTCTTGTAATAATCAGCGACGTAATTTTTAAGTTCCGCTGCCGTCGAGCCTATTTTATCCATCGTTATCAGTTCCACTTTCATGCCCTTCTGTGTTTTCCATTGGATAAAAGGTTTCATTTCATCTGCGAATTCCGGGGCGCAAACTATTAGCATTTGGGCAGACAAGACTGTCGGTATGAAACATAGTATAATGTAAAGGAATAGTTTGATAGCTTTTTTCATATTCAATGTGACTTATATATAACAAACGTACAAAAAATTGAATAAACATACGATTTCTTATTTGGATTTTTTAGGAATATGGATTATTTTGTAAAGTTTTGGATGATTTATTTTTATATTTTAAGGAAAGGAAATTGTGCATGGATGACATTTCGTTTACTTTTATAATAAATATTTTATGGTATGATAATAAGTGCGAGTCGAAGAACTGATATTCCGGCATTTTATTCTCGGTGGTTTTTCAACCGGCTAAGAGAAGGATACGTATTGGTTCCTAATCCATATAATCCCAGAATGGTAAGTCGTGTTAGCTTAAAGCCGGTTTGGATTGATTGTATTGTGTTCTGGAGTAAAAATCCGGCACCTATGATTGGAGAATTAGATCAGTTGGGAGATTATAAATATTATTTTCAATTTACCTTGAATCCTTATGGGCAGGAAATAGAAAGAAAACTACCTTCGCTGGCAGAACGTTTAGAGATATTTAAGACCCTTTCTGATAAAATCGGTAAAGAAAGAGTGATTTGGCGTTATGATCCTATATTTGTAAATGAAAAATATAATATATCTTTTCACAAAGATGCTTTTGCCCTAATTGCATTTGAGTTGAAAGATTATACGGATAGGTGTACTCTGGAATTTATAGATTGCTATAGTCATATTCGTCCTGCTATAGCTAAATTCAATATACATTCTTTGGAGAAAGAAGTAATTGAAGACGTGGTTTCTGCTTTTCAGGAAATTGCCTCAGAGTTTGCTATCAAATTAAATACGTGTGCCGCTAAAATAAATTTAGGATATTTGGGAGTTTCCGGAGATGCTTGTATTAGTCAGAGTCTTATTGAACAGATTACAGGTTATTCTATTTCTGCCAGTAAAGATAAAAATCAGCGGTTGTTTTGCAATTGTATCGAAAGTCTCGATATAGGTATGTATAATAGCTGTCTTAATGGTTGTGTATATTGCTATGCCAATAAGGAGTGTTACGATAAGATTCGACGTAATGGAGAAAAACATGATGTAAATTCACCACTTCTTATCGGAAGTGTATCTGATGAAGATATCATAAAAGACCGGAATGTCCGGAGCTTTCGTATTGAACAAAGTTCATTGTTTTAATTTAGGATTTTGTATTAACAGAAAAAAGACTTACAATAAATTGTAAGTCTTTTTTCTGATGTGGTCCCACTTGGGCTTGAACCAAGGACCCCCTGATTATGAGTCAGATGCTCTAACCAACTGAGCTATAGGACCGGCTTGAGTTTCCTCAAAAGCGATGCAATATTACTGCTTTTTTCTGAAATGACCAAATAAATATTATGATTTTATATTGATTTCTTGTTGATGAATAAGCTAAATAGTTGGTTTACAAATGATATATCAGAATAATTTTATAGAATTTTTTATTCGAAGTTTTCTGTCGATTTGGGGATAAAGTGTAGCTGGCAGGTTTCGGAAGAGTTTATCAGTATGAACTAATGTTCGTTTCTTTATAAAACTATATTTATGTATGAAAAAGAATTTTCTTGTATCTTTGGTGCCTGATTTATGATGCGATGAAGATAATTGAAAAGCCTAATATTATTTCTCCCGGCATGTTGGTTGCCGGTATCGGTTTTTTTGATGGAGTCCATTTGGGGCATCAGGCTCTTATTGGGAATATTGTCCAGACAGCTCGTGAAAGGAATATGTCTTCGGCGGTTGTTACTTTCCGGAGCCATCCACGTCAGGTATTGCACAATAATTACTGTCCACATTTGATTAATTCTTTTGAGGAGCGGATGCAACATCTTTCGGAAACAGAACTCGATTATTGTATCGTACTTGATTTTACTCAAGATATGTCCATGTTGTCTGCCCGGCAGTTTATATCTTTTTTAGCAGAAGATTATGGTATCTCTTGTTTATATGTCGGTTATGACCATCGTTTTGGACATAATCGGTTGGAAGGTTTTTCAGATTACGTACGGTATGGAAAAGAGTTAGGTGTTGATATTATTCGCGCTCAAGCCTACCATCCTGGAGGTAAACATGTGAGTTCTTCCGTAGTGCGTACGTTACTGTCTCAGGGAAAAGTTGAAGAGGCAGCTTCATTATTGACTTATTCGTATTGCCTGGAGGGAGAAGTGATTGAAGGGCATAAATTGGGTCGAGAATTGGGGTTCCCTACGGCAAATCTCAGATTGACGGACAATCATAAAATCATTCCGGCAAATGGTGTTTATGCTGTGCGGGTACAGTTGCCGAACGGTAGCTTGAAGAACGGGATGTTGAATATTGGAACACGGCCTACGGTGAGCAATGGAAGAGGCAGGAGTATAGAAGTGAATCTTTTCGATTTTTCGGGAAATTTGTATGGGTGTGTCTTGAAGGTATTTTTGATTGCGTTTTTGCGGGAGGAAGAGAGGTTTTCGAATATAGAGAAGTTGATTGCCAAAATACAAAAAGATAAGGAGCATACTCTTCGTATACTCCTTAGTCAATAGAATTTCCTCAATTTTGTTTAATTCGAGTAGAAGCTTATTATATTTATTTATCTTCTTTCTTTTTGATGGGAATCTCCCGATTCATACTCTGTTCTAAAGATATCAATGTTTCCGTAGCAGTAACACCATGTATTTCTTGTATTTTGTCGTTAAGAAGTTCCATAAGGTGTTCGTTGTCCCGTGCATATAATTTACAAAGCATCGTATACGGGCCTGTTGTAAAATGACATTCGACAACTTCAGGTATTTTCTCAAGTTCCGGAACCACATCTTTATACATAGAGCCTTTTTCAAGTTTTACCCCGATATATGTGCAAGTCCGATATCCAAGAGTTTTGGGATTGACGTGGTATCCAGAACCTATGATTACACCCATATCAATCATTCGTTGTATTCGTTGATGAATAGCAGCCCGAGAGACGCCACATTTTATCGCTACATCTTTAGATGGTATACGCGCATTGCGCATAATGATTTCAAGTATTTGTCTATCAAGGTTATCAATTTTTTCCATTACTGAAGAATTTAATCATTATGTCAGCAAAAGTAACTCTTTTTTTGGAATAAATATGCAAATTATGAATGAAATAGTCCAAAAATTCACTTTTTATCAGAAATTTGTTTGTTTTTGAGAAAGATATATTGAACTTATCTTGCTATTTCTATTCATAATTATAGTTTTAATTGTAAATATGATTTTATTTTTTGTCCGGGCAAGTGACATCTATTATTTCGATTTCGAATTCTAATACGGAATTTGGTTTTATATCTCTGCCTGCTCCTCGTTCACCATATGCTAGTTCTGCCGGTATATAGAGAATATATTTACTTCCTTTATTCATGAGTTGAAGGGCTTCTGTCCAGCCTTTAATCACATTAGTCACACCTATTTCAAGGGGTTTCCCTCGGTCATATGAGCTGTCAAATTTGGTGCCGTCGATTAATTTTCCGGTATAATGAACTTTCACTTTACAATCGGAGGTGATTAGTGGACCTTCTCCCTGTTTTAAGACCTTGTATAATAATCCCGATGCTGTTTTGATAACCTCGGGCTCTTTTTCTTTTTCAGTAAGAAAAGCTTTTCCTTCGGCTAAGTTTTTGGCGGCTTCGGCTTTTTTCTGTTCTTCTATTTCTTTTTGTTTCCTTTCACGATAAGTGTTCATAACTTCTGTCCATAACTTTTCGGCATTTTCTTTATCCAAGAGAGTTGGATGTTCGCTCAATACTGCAATAAGGGCATCTTGGCAAGCTTGTTTGTCAAGGTTAATCCCTTCTTTAGACATTTTTTCTAACTGCTCTTTTAACCCGATACCGAAATTTAATCCCATTTCGTATGAGCGTTTTGTTGTATCAGTTGTAAAAGTCGCCTTAAATCCTTTGATGAAGGCTTTCATTTCTATTTTGTGAGGAAATTTTTTTATTCCTTCAGCCATTTCTGCACCGTTGAGCAAGCCGTAAGCGTATCCGGTACTGTCGGCAGGAGTTGCCAGGGTTTTATCTTTCTTTTTGCCAAAAGCAGAAATGGAAAGCAGGCAACAGAGGATTAAGATATATTTTTTCATCATGTGGTATGTATTTATGTTATTGTTACGAACAAAAAGAGAACCGGAGTAACATCCCGGTTCTCTTTTTATTTAGACTGGTTATTTACATTTTATTTTGAAGGAGCTTCAACTTCGAGAAGGTCTATGTCAAAAATCAATGTAGAGTTTACAGGGATAGAGCCAGTCTGGCGCAACCCGTAACCTAATTCTGCAGGGATATATACTTGGTATGTAGACCCCGGAGTCATTAACATCAAAGCTTCTCTAAATCCAGGAACGACTTGACCTACATTCATTGTAGTATTTTTGTTGGCATCAAATTGTTTTCCGTCGATTAAAGTTCCTTTGTAATTGATTTTTACATTGCTGGTAGCTGTCGGTTTTTCACCTTTACCTTCTTTGATTACTTTGTAGAGTAATCCTGAAGCTGTTTTTTGTACACCGGCTTCTTTAGATTTTTCTTCTAAGAATTTTTTACCTTCAGCTGCATTCTTCTTGGCTTCAGGGCTTTCAGCGATTCTCGCTTCTTCGGCTTTCATTTTTTTTTCTTGGAAAGAAGTCATAAAAGCTTGGTAAACTTGTTCTGCCTGACTTCTTGATAAGATAGTAGAATCTCCTTTTATAGATTTACTAAGGGCGGCAAGGAAAGTAGCTTTGTTGATTTCAATGCCTTGCTGTCCCATTTGTTCGAATTGTTGTTTCAGGTTTACACCGATGTTCATACCCAATTCGTATGACATTTTGGTAGAATCGCTGTTCAATGTTTGTGCGATACCTTTAATCAACTCAGAAGCTTCGATTTTTTTAGGATATTGTTTGATGCCTTCAGCCATATCGGTACCATTGAGCACACCATAAGCATAGCTGACACTATCGACATCTGTTTTTAGATTTGCACCGGCTTTGCTATCGCAAGATGTCAGTCCGAAAGCAACACAACCAGCAGCCATAATTGAAAATAAAACTGTTTTTTTCATTTTGTTGTTATAATAAAGTTTATACTATATCGAGCAATTCTACTTCAAAAATCAATGTCGAGTTCGGAGCTATAGCTTCACCAGCTCCTTTTTCTCCATAAGCGAGATCAGAAGGAATATATAATTTCCATTTCGAGCCTACAGGCATAAGTTGAAGAGCTTCTACCCATCCCGGAATTACCTGATTTACGCCAAATACGGCAGGTTCTCCTCTTTTGACGGAACTGTCGAATACTTGTCCGTTTATTAACTGTCCTTCATAATGGCATTTAACCCTATCTGTGGCTTTAGGTTTTGCCCCTTTACCTTCGGTTATGACTTCATATTGTAGGCCACTGGGTAGAGTAATGACTCCTGCACGTTTTTTATTTTCTACCAGAAACTTTTCTCCTATTTCGCGATTTTTTTCTGTCATCTCTTGTTGCATACGGGTAAAGAATTCATTTATAATCTGTTTGGCTTCATCGTATGACATTTCGGGTTTTATATTTTCATATATTGCTTTCACCCCGTTGGCAAAATCGTCGATGTCCAGAGATTGTATACCGGAACTTTTAAAATTGTTGCCCATACTCAGGCCTAATGCATAACTTAATTTGTCCATATTTTTTTGTTAAAATTGGGATATTGTATTTTCTCTACCCATTTTATATATTTCCGTAAATTACGGGCGAAGATAGAGTTTTTATTGTATAGTTCTCTTATTTTCTATTAAAAAAAAATATAAATTTGTGCTAACTGAATAATACAAACTTTTAAAATCAAACACATTTCTGTATAATATTGTTTTGTGCGGAAGATGTGAAAGTTGCCGGTTTATAGTTTTTATAACTTAAAAAAGTCGATTATGAAAAAAATTGTTGTACTTACAGGAGCTGGGATGAGTGCAGAAAGCGGATTATCTACCTTTCGCAGTAGTGACGGATTGTGGGAACAACACCGAGTAGAAGATGTTGCTACTCCCGAAGGGTGGTTTAGGAATCCTGAACTGGTGCTTAATTTTTACAATATGTTACGTAAAACCCTTATTTCTTCCAAACCTAATGGAGGACATTTGGGATTGGTTGATTTAGAAAAAAATTTTGATGTATATATTATAACCCAGAATGTTGATAATCTTCATGAGAAAGCTGGAAGCCGTAATGTCTTGCATTTACATGGGGAGTTGATGAAAGTAAGGTCGGAAAAGGATGAAAATTTAGTCTATGAGTTGTCTCCCGAACATCCGGAGATCCATTTAGGCGATGTCGCTGATGATGGAGCCCAATTGCGCCCTTATATTGTTTGGTTTGGAGAAGCTGTACCGATGATAGAGCAGGCAATTGAGTGGGTAAAAGCTGCTGATGTTTTTGTGGTAATCGGTACATCTTTGAATGTCTATCCTGCAGCGGGGTTACTGCATTATGTGCATCGGGGTACGCCGGTTTATTTAATTGACCCGAATGAAGTGAAAGACCCATCCGGAAATGTAACCCGAGTTATCCGTAAAGGTGCGACGGAAGGTGTAATAGAATTGAAAAAGCTATTGTTGCATAGTTAAAATGGATTATTGGAATTGAAGTGCTTCTGTAATATCCAATGTAAAATTACTATATTAAAAAAGATTGACTGGGAAACAACCCGGTCAATCTTTTTTGTTGATGTATCGGTCATTGTATTGTAAAAGTCAGATGACCAATATTAGGGAGAAATTCAGTTTATTTTTTAGTGATTTTAAATGATTTCAGATTTTTGCCATCTTTGCTTATCGTAACAAAGAACATTCCATACCCGTCTACTTTCAGTTGTTTTATATCACCGGCTTCGACGTTGTAAGATGTGGTGTTAACTAAAGTGCCATCTGTTGTGTAAACCGAAATTTTATAATTTCCTGCTTCGGCAAATAATAGATTTGCACTTTCGGTGAAAGGATTGGGATAGATGTTCATTTTTATGTTCGAGTTTTCTTCGATAGAGGAATTGTCAGAGATAAGGATAATGTCTTTGACACTCTTTTCTACTTTTCCATATACATTTTCCAAAGTTACGGTTGCATCATAAGTTCCGGCTTGGGTGTATGTTGCTTTTGCGTTTTCGTTATCGAGAGTTATATTGGCTCCAGGTAAGTTCCATTTGGTCTCGGTATTGATTTCCATAATACCTGTCAGTGCAGGAACACCGCTTGTGAATTGAGGAGACATGGAAGTAATATCGTCATTATCTTTTCGGGTAGTTACGCGGCCGGTAACGGAGCTCATGGAACCTTCATTATAGAATTCTCCGGTTTCGGTATTGACGGCATCATCTTCGAATCGCCAGTATCCTATCAGTCCTTCGGGCATATCTCCGAATAAGGGGTCATAGCCTTTCATAGCTTCTTGTACTTCGCTTTCGGTGAGAGCTTTGTCCCAGAATTGGATTTCGTCTAAAGAACCCATGAATCCGCTTCTGTTGGCTGCGCTGCCTCCAAAATAGCAAGTCCCGGTACCTCTAAATGAATGGTTGTAGTTTGTGTTTTCTGCACTTTTTTTACCATTGAAATATACGGCCAGCTTGTTTTTATCAACAACCATAGCTAAATGAGTCCAGACTCCTTGTGTCATAGAGTAATCATGGTTTTGTACATTACTACCACTGAGTAGACAGGCATTTAGAGAATAGTCAGACATTATATCCCACCAAGCATCTCCCCAGTCGGAAGTGGGCCAATTATCTGTATAGGTTCGTTGGTTATAAAATGCAGTCCCCTCAGTAGATGAAAGAACATTTTCGTCTAATTTTACCCAGCAAGAGATTGTAAATGGTACTTTGCTACAGATATTTGACGGGATGGTAAATGATTCGACATCGGTAAGATGTAATCCCCTCGAAACTAATCCGTCTCGTTTAGTTCCTTCATAACTGTATGTGACTTCTTCATTCACTTCTGCTTCCTTTTTACTTACCGATATGTCGGAGATATCGCTGATTCCTCCCGTTTCTTCTGGGGTAATCTGGATAAATCCTCTGTAGATGACAGGGTCATTGCTTCCGACTTCTAAGTCGTAGAATCCTTCTTCTTCAATTTGTCCAGTGAAAGAGGTTACACCGTCTTTTGTCAGAACTTCTTCTCCGGTTGCTGCATTTTTGAGGACAAATTTGGATGCTGCATGTGTTACATCATAGAAGCTAACGGTAAATTCTTGATTAGGTTTAATGACCGGTTTATCGATAATTACGGTTTCGAGAGGAATAATTTCTCTTTCCATCGGTTCTGACCAAACGATTTCGCTGCGTTCACCTTTGGGATTAACGGCACAAACACCTACTTGTACACTCTGGTCTTCAATGTTAGAAGGAGCACCGACTACATAAGCTGCCCAAGATGTGGTAGCTGTGCATAAGGTAGGTTGGTCTTGTTCGGATGCACGAGTATAAATTTCAAAATACCAAACGTTTACGTCGTCATTATAAACCGGAACACCTTTTGATTCGTCAAAGTTTTTGTCTCCGCATTGCCAGATTACTTTGACATCGTTTCCATTAAATTGCCCTCCCAATACTTCAGCGTGTGTAATCGTTATAGGAGAAGGTACCATCGAGGTTTGAGTATTTATAACAGATAATTCCCCTAATAAAATTTCATAGTCTGCCGTTGTGTTTTCGAGTTCCAGACCGATACAAGCGATTTTATCGCTATTACTTAGTCCTAAATCTTTCATAGAGATAGTTGCTGTATACCATTCTCCGTTTTTACTTACATTGGGTAATTTGTGCGAACTGAATATATATTCTGAGCCTGCCTTAGATATGCATAAGGACATTTTGGGGTCTGTACCTCCGCTTATCATCTTATAGGTAATTTTCATCTCACATCCGTCAGCCATTGCCAATTCGGTTTTGAAAAGCCGTACATCTGATTTTGCTGTAGCTCCATGGAGTTTGAGGCAGGAACCGCCATACCAAGCATCGTCGAATGAAAAGTTGATATTGATAGCATTAGCGGGAACATTTGCTCCTTTGTCCCAGTTATCGGTGATCCACCAACGCCATGTAGGTAAAAAGTCCTGCATTCCGATATTGTACCATTTATTAGGAAAGGACGTTTTTCCTTCTTTATTGAAAAATTGGCCGTTACCCAGGTTGAAACGGGTAATAAAAGGTATTTGATTGATGGTACTTTTAGCATTGATGAATGCTTCTATACCATGGAATGTTTCCAAATCACTTAAGCTGAATCCTCGTTTTGCATTGCTTATTTCGGGGAGTGATGCTGGATTGCGGTGACCACCGGAGAAAACCATCTCCAGTTTAGTTTGATATAAATTCTGAATAGCCAAATCGGAGGAGCCTAATTCATTGGCATTTTTGTGAATCATATTGTCTGCGTGGTTACCCCATAGCCCGATGGAAAAGGGATAGTCTTTCAGTAACATCCATCCTCCTGAAGTCCCGGCATTGTTGTGCAACCCTCGGCCTTCGATATCCATACCTGCATATACATCATAGGTTGAACGGCCTAATGAAGTTGCTGTTTCTTGCGAAGTTTTAAGTTTTGTAGAGTTCCAGTTATAATTTAGGAAAAATGCATCAGTGACATTTTTCCCGTTTTTAGAAAACCAGTCTTTGTTATTGTCATTCAATTGGTCGGTCCAGCTTACATAACCAGAATTACTTTGGGATTCATACCATATGACTTGGAATGGCCAGTCCAATTCTTTCCCTATTTCATGGCATTTAACAAAGAAATCTTGAAAATTGGATGCCAGAGAAGAGCCGAGACCTCCTTCTGGATTTACGCCTACACCATCGATACCATAGAATTTTAACATTTGTACGAATTTGCGGGCATATTTGAATTCTCCATTTTCTTTTGTTGTCAGTTTCGGTAAATTGGGGTCAGAAGAGCCTTCGAAGAAAATCAGGCATCCGGTTTGGACTCCGTTTTTATGAGCGACATCATTGAATACACCGGGTACGCGAATCCATCCATTAGACCAATTCCCATGATAGTCAAGATATTGCCACATACTGAAATTATCGGCATCGAAATTGTAGCGGGGGAAAGGGCCCCACGCTTTTGTACTTTCTCCGACCGGGCACCACCAAAGCATCTTTCTTTCGTCGGAACGTTCGGTATTTACCTGCATTTCCTGATTCTGAATACGAGTACGAGGGCGAACGCGGGAAATGAAAAAGTTATCATCGATATATGTTGGGTCTGTACTGTATGGGTCTCCGGGTTCCCATGTATCGAGCATGTCTGCCCAGTTAGAACCCATGCCTCCATTGTTTAAAACATAGTCGATTGAATAAGAAGGAAGCGATTGTGCTCCGACACTTATGGAACAAGCCATAAGTAAACCTGTTAAGAGTCTTTTTGTTTTCATGATAAAAAAATTATATTATTTAATCAGGGATTTTTGTAGATTACTCATTATGATGATTCCGCTCCGTCTCATGGCAAAGGTGTAAGTTCCTTCTTGGACTTTATCATCAGGTAGAATGAGGGTCAATATATGAGTTTCTGTATCAAACTTTTGAGTATTTAATTTGATGCTTGTCGTTGTACCCTTAGGCAGACGAACAGAAATAGCGTCGTTGGCAAGTATCTCGTCAAGTTTGAAGTACACTTTATATTTTCCATCAGTAGGGTCTTTGGTAATTGGGGAGTCATCGACGAAGCCTTTTTTGATAAAATCAAATTGGAGTAGTTTCTCAGTCAATCCAAATTCCCAACGATTGATATTTAATGTCCATGGGCCATCAGTCATTTCGTCTTTAGGTAGAGTTAGTTTTACCGATTGGTTTTCGCTTGTAGCACCAGTTTCTACTTTGATAATGAATCCTTCCTCAGAACGGTAGATTAGAGTGTCTGAGGTGCTTTCCCAACCTGAAGCATCGATTGTTATCATATCGATATTAGAATTATAATCGATATCTTTATTTGCCAATAGTACAAGATTGACTTTACCTACCGGGTCTTCTTCTTGGCCCCTTCTGACCTTTACGTTCCATTCTCCGATAGTCCATTCATCCCGACGTTCAAGTTTGGCGCATACAGAATCGGCGTAATAAGCCAATCCATCGTCGCCTACACCATCCAACCTTTCTACAAATCCCCATGGTACATTTAGAGTCGTTCCGTCTTTCTCCATTACGATTTGGTCGGTAGATTGTATTCCCGGCATATATGCAGTGAAGCCGGCTCCGGCATTGAGTACAACTTCTTTTTCTTCACCGATAGCTAATTTGAAATCGGTGATCAAGTTGTTGTTTGTTTTATATATTATTGTGTTATTTTCGTCGTCGGAGCATGAGCAAATTGTAAGCATGAATAACGCTCCTAATACGAGCCATTTGTTTTTCATATTTCGTTTATTTTAATTTTTAGAAATTAGATTTATTGACATCCCACCATAACCGAGTTCCTTGTAAATCGGGACCTCCAAGCGCGTCAAGTCCTGTACTTTCAATGTCGTCAGCTACTTCTAAGTCTCCGTCTCGGGAGAAGGGAATGCGTCTTATACCATATTTCGGGTCGATACTGCCGTCCCCGTCTGCTTCCGAATTTGTAACTGGAGCGATTTGTTTAGGATAACCTGTGCGTCTCATGTCTGTCCAAGCGACTAAAGACATAGGGAATAATGCAATCCATTTTTGAGTGATAATTTGTTCGAGGTGTTCTTCGTTTGAGCCTGATGCCAGCCATTTGTTGGGGATTGTCAAGACGCCATCGACATTTTGGAATACATTATAATAATCGATGTAATTTTCATTCCCGGCTTTTTCAGATTGCATGTATGTCTGGCAGGCATCAGACGTAAAGCCGAATTCGTTGAAACTGGCTCTGATTCCGGCTTCGTAGAGGGCCTGAGGGGTACCATTCATATTCCAGCCATATAATGCACCTTCAGCTCGGAGAAAAAGAACTTCCGATACTTTGAATATCATTAGTTTTTGCATACTGAAGTTTTGTGATAGTTTGCTGAAAGAGATGTATGCCGGAGATGAAGATTGGTCAGAGGTAAGAGTTCCGTTACGCATACTGGCAAAACCTTGGTTGGCCTGTAGAGATACTTTTCCGGAACGGTCTATAATGTCAGCCGAATTTTTTTCAAAAAAGCTTTCTAACATGGGATGTCCGGTTCTGAGCAAAATATTATGCAGATTTGCATTCAGGCGAGTATCTACCCAAGATGAGGAAATTTTCCAGAGCGGATGTCTTTCTTTGTTGTATAATGTATATAAGTCCATTCCAACATCTCCGTCACTTTCTTCCAAAACTCCGTTTCTTACGGCATCTTCAGCAATTTGCTTGGCTTTTTCCGGTTGGATTTTGACAATATTCAAGGCCATTCTCAGTCGAAGAGAATTGGCAAATTTTATCCATTTGCTCAAATTTCCTCCGGCGATTTTATCTATTCCGGAAATTGTAATTTTCATCTCTTCACTTAGGTTGTTTTCGTATTTTTTGAGTATTGCGATATCTTTTTCAAGGTCAGTAAAAATTGAGTCATAAATCAGTTCTTCAGCATCATATACCAAAGGATGAGATTCTTGCAATCTTTTATTCGCATTATATGGGAAAGGGCCATGTACATTTACAAATTGGTGTGCTGCATAAGAAAAGAGAATATTGGCAATTGCTCCTAAAGGTTCTGCGTTTAGCCGTTTGGCTGAGGTCATTACGGGGACGGTTGCTTGTGCTACCCAGGACATGTTTGCTTTAGGGCCGCTTGCAAAATTATCATTTATTTCAAATGTCGAGTTGATGCGTCCACTAAAGTTATGGGGCAGACACATATACCCGCAATAATTATCGATATGAAGGTTGAACTGATATTGGTATTTATGTTCCCTTTTGTCTATAAGTTGTTCCTGAGCTGTAATGAGTAATCCTGCGGCCGTAGAAATGTTAGATACCGAGTCTACTGCTTGTTCCATCGTATTCCCTCCGGCTAAATTATCTTCAACTCCGTCGTAGCAACTTGCCATCATGATTGCAGTAGTGCATATATATAAAATGTTTTTTTTCTTCATTACTGTAATATTAAGAGATTTTAGAATGAGAGTTTTAATGTAATTCCTGTGCTGCGGGAAGTAGGCAGACTGAAGCAGTCTATACCGCTATATCCGTTTGAGGTGGATACGGATATATCCGGATCGACAGGCGCTTTTTTGTATATAAAGAATAAGTTACGTCCTACGGCTGAAATAGAAAGGTTTTTTCCTTTGCCGAACAGGTCTTGAAATGTATAACCGATGGAGATTTCTCTCATACGGAGGTTTGTTGCATCATATGCATATTCGGATAGAGCAGCTTGTCCTCCTCCGATTTTTTGGTAATATTCTTTTGCCGGAGAAATCTGTCCGTCCGGAAGACGTATTCCGGACGGACAGGACGCTTGACAAGTTTTCCGTCAATTATATCTTCTTGCAGATATACATATTGGCCGTTACGGGCATCACCACTTCTTTTGGAAACCCCGTAATAATCCAGTTTTGCTTCTGTCAGAGATACAATGGTTCCTCCGATTTTTCCGTCGATAAGAAAGTAAAGAGAGAAATTTTTATAGTTAATCGTGTTATTCCATCCAAGGTATATATCGGAGTTTGCATTACCGATATATGTATTACAGTCATTGGTAATACGGGGTACACCGTTTCTATCGAGAATATAACTGCCGTCTTCGCGAGTTTGGATAGAGTTGGCATATAAATCTCCGTATGATTCGCCTACTTTATAAAGTAGTTTTAATCCTGAATCTTGTCCAAGATCGACGATATGAGTTTTCCCATTATTATAGGTTTCTAAGATTTTATTATCGTTGTATGAAATATTGAAACCGGTTTTCCATGACCAATTGCGGTTGATAAGCCAATGATAGTTTGTGGTAAATTCAATACCTCTGTTACGTATTTTTCCGCTATTGATAGGTTTTGTTCCCGCTACTGCCGCTGCAATTGCAAGATATTGGTTATGCATTACGGAATTATAGAAAGTCAAGTCCCAGTCCCAGGCATTACGGAAGAAGGCTCCTTCAAATCCTAATTCGGTAGATGTAACTGTTTCAGGGCGGGGGTCATCGAATCCGGTGTAGGTCCTCGGTGTATATCCTCCGGAAGCAAAGTTATAATCTAATTCACCGAACAGGATACTGGGGATGGAGTTCCCAACTTGACTATAAGAGAGACGCACTTTCAGCAAATTGAATCGATCAGATGTTAATTTAAAGGCTTCATTAATGAGTACATTACCTCCTGCCGAAAAGTATGCATAACTGGGTTTTGCACCGTAAGGGACAAATTGTTGAAATGCCATAGACCAGTCATTACGGGCACTGAAATCGATATATGCCATCTCTTTATAACCTAAAGAAACTGTCCCGAAAATAGAGTGTTCCCAGTCTTTTTTAGTTGAGTATGTATTGTTATAAAGGGCAGGCGCTTTGATGTTCTCAGGGACGAAGACATTAGGTATAGCTGTAGTATCGCCCATGGTATAATATAGTGAGAGTGATTCGTAATGAGTTTCACGCATACTGCCACCTACGTTTACAGAGAGGTCGAAGTCTCCGATTTTTTTATTATAGTTGACCAATATATCTCCAAAAGTTTGTGTATCTGTGTTTGCCCCGTTGTAATATACTGAATTGTATACATTTTTACCTTTTGTTCCATGCCATGTTTCTCCGGTAGAGCTATTTTTGCTCGTATCAAAATTGAAGCGGACTTGAGCCGATAAGCCTTTGGCAATATTTACTTTGGCCCCGATATTGGTATAGAATCTTTCAATATGGGTCGTATTGTTGATACGGTTTTGTATCCAATAAGGAGAGTTGCCGTTTTCTTCATTTTGCCAAGGCCATACTTGAATAGGTCCTTCTCCTATTTTTCTGGGGGTTCCGTCACTGTTCCAGTTGCTTTTGTCCAAAGCATATAGGTTACCGTATGTTTCCTGATTTTTTTTGAAGTAACGTATGTCTGCATTTCTGGGCATTAGATATAGATTGTAGATAGGATTGCCGAAGTACCCAGATGTGGGGTTGTTGTTGGACTCTTGTTTGACATAATTGGCAGAGAAGTTCAACTCCAGAATTCCTTTGAAAAAGTTAAAATTATTTCTATAGTTGAAAGCATGCCGGGAAAACTTGTTGTTAGGTATCATCCCGCTAGCTTGTGTATTGCCATACGAAAAATAACTCTGAGATAGTTTGTTCCCTCCTGAAATAGAAACAGTATTATTAAAGTTTGTCCCTACTTGTAAAAAGTTACGTACATTATCTTGGGCACTATTGCGGGCATATGGAATTTCGGATAGTGTGGTATTAGAGAGGTTCCCGATGCGTTCGCCCCAGGACATACTGCTTAAGCGTCGCCTCTGTACGGGGTTGATTACTTCTCCTCTACCGAAAGAGCCATCCGCATAATATTCAAGAGCCCCTCCGTATGTATTTTGGAATTCGGGTGTTATCAGAGGGGTTTCAAACGTTGTACTACTCGATATATCAATAGAAAGACGACCTTCCTGTCCTTTCTTGGTGGTTATTAGCAAAACTCCGTTTGCTGCCCGACTTCCATAAAGGGCCGAGGCGTTGGCCCCTTTTAGTATATTGATGCTTTCGATATCGTCGGGATTGATATTTGAAAGTCCGTCTCCACCGTCGTGCCCACCTCCATAGGCAATATTACCTTCGATTTGCCCGTTTTGATGATCAGCCATAGGAATGCCGTCTATTACGATTAATGGAGAATTATTTCCTAAAATTGAGGCATTACCACGAATCAAAACTTTAGATGAGCTTCCGGCTCCTGTGGCATTGGGTGTAATTACGACACCGGCGGTCTTTCCTTGAAGGGCATTTACAAAGTTTGTATTTTTTACTCGGGTCAATTCTTCCCCATCTACTTTTTGAGTCGCATAAGTCAACGATTTTGATTTTCTTTCTATTCCCATTGCGGTCACAACGACTTCACCTAACATTTGAGTATTTTCTGTCATCACAACGTTAAAGTCTTTTGTGTTTTTTATCGGGAGAGAAATTTTTTGGAATCCTGTGTAAGAAAATTGCAAGACTGCATCTTCAGAAGGTACAGTAATAGAATAATTTCCATCGATATCGGTCATCGTTCCTTTAGTCGTACCTACGACCAAAACATTTACACCGATAAGCGGTTCTCCTTGCGAGTCTTTTACTTTGCCTTTAATAACTCGCTGCTGTTGTGCGTTCATTTCCACTTGTACAATTTTATTTTCCGCCTTAACTTCTTTTGCGATGGTATTGTTTACACCCAAAACAAGAAGGGAAAAAGCAATCAGGCTGAACCTGTACTTCAAAATCGACTTCATTGGTATTCAGAAATT
>OIFE01000074.1_pt1 | contig 117396 bp, 99 predicted proteins | sample 1581921 | NCBI WGS metagenome assembly OIFE01 (sample SAMN04414075, study PRJEB24778) | human gut metagenome | material: faecal | host: Homo sapiens | reverse complement strand
AACAGAGACGGAAACAACAACGGCTATAGAAACAACGACCGCAATGGCTATGGAAACAGAGACAACAGAGACGGAAACAACAACGGCTATAGAAACAACGACCGCAATGGCTATGGAAACAGAGACAACAGAGACGGAAACAACAACGGCTATAGAAACAACGACCGCAACGGCTACGGAAACAGAGACAACAAGGATGGCAATAACGGTTATAGAAATAACGACCGCAATGGAAATAACAATGGACGTTCAGGAAGAGACGGACAGGGCTTTTCAGGTGCAAGAAGAAATGACAGAGCAGCTTCAGCACCTAAGGAAGATTTCATATTTGAAACAAAACCTGATTCAAGAAGACCTGATTCAAGAAAGAATGATTCAAGAAAGAATGATAGAAAGAAGGACAATGAGGCAAAGGAAAATCTTAAGTTTGCTAACAGCAAGCATGAGAAGAAGCCAGTTCCAAAGCCAGAAAAGAAGGAAGAGGAGACAATTAAGCAGCTTGTTTTACCAGATACCCTCACTATAAAGGAACTTGCTGATAAGATGAAGGTCCAGCCATCAGCTATCGTTAAGAAGTTATTCCTTCAGGGCAAGGTTGTTACGATTAACCAGGAAGTTGATTATGATACAGCTGAGGAAATAGCACTTGAGTTCAACTGTATATGTGATCATGAGGTAAAGGTTGATGTTATAGCAGAGCTTCTTAAGGAAGATGAAGAAGATGAGTCAAAGATGGTTCCAAGACCACCAGTAGTCTGTGTTATGGGACACGTTGATCATGGTAAGACATCACTTCTTGATGCAATCCGAGAGACACATGTTACAGATAAGGAATCAGGTGGTATCACACAGAAGATTGGTGCTTATATGGTAGATGTTAACGGACAGAAGATAACATTCCTTGATACACCAGGACATGAAGCTTTCACAGCTATGCGTATGCGTGGAGCACAGGCTACAGATATTGCTATTCTCGTAGTAGCAGCAGATGATGGCGTTATGCCACAGACTATCGAAGCTATTAATCATGCCAAGGCAGCAGGTGTGGAGATTATTGTTGCAGTTAACAAGATTGATAAGCCTAACGCCAACATCGAAAAGGTTAAGCAGGAGCTTACAGAATATGAGCTTATAGCTGAAGACTGGGGTGGTTCTACTACATTTGTTCCAGTATCTGCCCATACAAAGGAAGGTATTGATGAGCTTCTTGAGATGATACTTCTTACAGCTGAGGTTAATGAGTTAAAAGCTAATCCTGACCGTAAGGCAAGAGGTATTGTGATAGAAGCAGAGCTTGATAAGGGACGCGGTCCTGTGGCTACAATTCTTGTACAGAAGGGTACATTAAGAGTGGGTGATGCAGTTGCTGCTGGTTCATGCTATGGTAAGATAAGAGCCATGATAGATGATAAGGGAAGAAGAGTTAAGGAAGCAACACCTTCTATGCCTGTAGAGATACTTGGTCTTAACGATGTACCTAATGCAGGTGAGATAATTATGGCTACAGATAACGAAAAAGAAGCAAGAAATATTGCTGATACATTCATAGCAGAGGGCAAAAAGAAGCTTCTTGATGATACTAAGCATAAGGTTTCACTTGATGCTTTATTTGAACAGATACAGGCTGGTAACATGAAGGAACTTGATCTTATAATAAAGGCAGATGTACAGGGTTCAGTAGAAGCTGTTAAGCAGAGCCTTGTTAAGCTTTCTAATGAAGAAGTTATCGTTAAGGTAATACATGGTGGTGTTGGTAACATCAACGAATCCGATGTTGTTTTAGCATCAGCTTCTAATGCGATTATTATAGGATTTAATGTAAAGCCAGATAATCAGGCAAGAATAGTAGCAGAAAGAGAAAAGGTTGACTTAAGACTTTACAGCGTTATCTATAATGCTATTGAAGATGTAGAAGCAGCACTTAAGGGTATGCTTGAACCTATATACGAAGAAAAGATTATCGGTCATGCTGAAATAAGACAGATATTCAAAGCATCAGGTGTTGGTAACATTGCAGGTGCTATCGTTACAGAGGGTAGGATCACAAGAGATTCTGTTGTCAGAATCACAAGAGACAAAGAACAGATATACGAAGGACCTATTGCAACACTTAAGCATTTCAAGGATGATGTCAAGGAGGTTAAGGCTGGTTCTGAATGTGGTATGGTATTTGAAAACTTCGGACAGATTCAGGAAGGCGACCTTGTAGAAGCACATATTATGGTTGAGGTGCCAAGATAAAAATGTCAATATATTTAAAGTATCCGGGTTATGGGTATCCGGATACTTTAAAGTAAAAGAATATGATTCATATAAAAAGTGTCAGAAAAGGGGGATACAATGCGTAAAAACAGCGTAAAGAATACCCGTATTAATGGCGAGGTATTAAAAGAGCTTAGTAATATAATCCGCAGTGAAATCAAAGATCCAAGGATTAATCCTATGACTTCGGTTGTATCTGTTGAGGTTGCACCAGACCTTAAGACATGCAAAGCATATATAAGTGTTCTTGGTGATGAAAAGTCACAGCAGGATACTATTGCAGGACTTAAGAGTGCGGAAGGCTATATTAGGAGAGAACTTGCAAGAACAGTTAATCTGCGTAACACACCAGAGATTAAGTTTATACTTGATCAGTCAATAGAGTATGGAATTAATATGTCTAAGCTTATAGACGAAGTGACTAAAAAAGATGATGAGAGTCATAAATAGTAGATGATTAACTGAAAAAAGCTTTAGTTAAGAATGGAGAATAAGGTATGAATGTGATTGAGGAATTAAAGGGTGCACATGTTGTCGGAATAACTGGACATATAAGACCAGATGGCGATTGTACGGGTTCTACACTTGCATTATATAATTATTTGAAAAAAAATATGCCGGATATGGATGTTTCAGTATACCTTGAACAGCCAGGAGAGGAATTCTCATATCTTAGCGGATATTCAGATATAAAGAATACATTAGAAGAAGACAAAAAGTTTGATGTGTTTATTGTTCTTGACTGTAGTTCAATAGACAGAATAGAGCCTTTTGCCAGAGGTTTTGAAAATGCTGATAAGACTATATGCATAGATCATCATATAAGTAATAACAGCTTTGCAGATGTTAACCAGGTTCTTCCTGATGCCAGTTCAGCATGTGAAGTGCTGTATGATACATTAGATGATGAAAAGATAGATAAAGCAGTGGCAGAGTGTATATATACAGGTATTATACATGATACAGGTGTGTTCAAGTATAGCTGTACATCTCTTCATACTATGGAAATAGCGGGAAAGATGATGCAGATGGGAATAGATTATTCTGATATAATAGACAACAGCTTTTATAAGAAAACATATGTACAGAACCAGATACTTGGAAGAGCGTTACTTGAGAGCGTGCTTTTCTATGATAAAAAATGCATATTCTCAAGTGTCACAAGAGATGAAATGAACTTTTATGGTGTGACAGGAAAAGAACTGGGTGGTATAATAGAGCAGTTAAGACTTACTGAGGGTGTTGAAGTTGCTATATTCTTATATGAAACCGGAGATGACGAATATAAAGTCAGCTTAAGATCTAAAAAAGAGATAGATGTCAGTGCTATAGCAGTGGCTTTTGGCGGCGGTGGACATGTGAGGGCAGCTGGTTTTTTGGCAAAAGGAACTGTGCATGATATAATCAACCGTATAGGAGAAATGATAGAAGAACAGTATTCTGATATGCAGAATTAATTAAAGGAGTACATGCGGTATGAACGGTATAATTAATGTATATAAAGAAAAAGGGTTTACATCTCATGATGTAGTAGCAAAGCTACGAGGTATTCTTCATATGAAAAAAATCGGACATACCGGAACACTTGATCCAGATGCAGTAGGTGTTTTGCCGGTGTGTCTTGGAAAAGGAACAGGGCTGGTATCTATGATAACAGACTGGACTAAGACATATGAGGCAGTGATGCTTCTTGGTACAACCACTGATACGCAGGATACAAGTGGAAATGTTTTAACAAAGTCGGTGGTTGATGTAGACGAAAGAACAGTTCTTGAGGTATGCAGCCAGTTTGAAGGTGAGTACGAACAGATTCCGCCGATGTATTCGGCATTAAAGGTTAATGGAAAGAAGCTTTATGAGCTTGCAAGAGCTGGAATAGAGGTTGAGAGAAAACCAAGAAGAGTAGTTATTAATTCGCTAAGAGTTAATGACATTAATCTGGAAGATGATATAAAAACAGTAACAATAACAGTAGACTGTTCTAAAGGAACTTATATCAGGACATTATGTGATGATATAGGAAAAAAGCTGGGCTGTGGAGCCTGTATGATGTCGCTTAAAAGAACGAGAGTCGGAGATTTTATCATAGATGATACACTGACACTTAACCAGATAGCTGCGCTTACTTTAAAGGGTGATATAGAGCAGTACATAGTCAGCATAGATAAAATGTTTTCTGGCTACAGAAAGGTTGTTGTCAGTGCAGGATATAACAAACTCCTTTATAATGGCAATAAGCTTCCACTTGAGGCAGTGCAGGATCAGAACAGCGAATTTCTGGATATGGAAGAATTCAGAATATATGATGCAGATGAGGATTTTGTCGGCATATATAAATATATCGGAGGACAATTAGTTCCAAAGAAAATGTTTTATGAAAAATCAGTTACCTGAAAGGTGGTGCATACCAGGATGGAATACATACATGGTACTGAGGATTTCAAGCTTGATAAACCAAGTGCTGTAACACTTGGCAAATTCGATGGTGTTCATCTTGGACATCAGAAGCTGATATCAATAGTCAGGGAAAAGGCGGATGAGCTTGGATTGCTGTCAGTTATGTTTACATTTGACAGAATACCGCTTAGCATATGTCCGCAGAAGAATCAGCATTTTTTATCTACGAATTCGGAGAGAAGAAATCTTTGTGAGAATTATGGACTTGATGTTGAAGTTGAATATCCGTTCACGACAGAGCTTATGAACATGGAACCAGATGACTTCATAAAAGATATTCTTGTTGATAAGCTTAAGGCGAAAGTGCTTGTTGTTGGTACAGACTACTGCTTTGGAAAAAACAGAAGCGGCAATGTTGAGTTCCTTATAAAAAATGCAGCAAGATATGGATATGAAACAATAGTTGTAGAAAAAGAAAAGTTTCAGGGAAAAGATATAAGCAGTACATATGTACGTGAAGAGCTTAAAATGGGACATATGGAAACAGTGAATGTTTTGTTAAACAGACCATATTCAATATCTGGAATTGTTGCCAAGGGTAACCAGCTTGGCAGAACGATAGATATCCCGACTATTAATGTATATCCTACAGAGATAAAGCTGCTCCCGCCAAATGGAGTATATGCATCCAAAATACTTATTGATAACATCGAATATTACGGAGTGACCAATCTTGGTACAAAGCCAACGGTCAGTGATGGATATGAAATAAGTGTAGAAACCAATGTTTTTTATTTTGATAAAGATGTGTATGGAAACAGGGTAGAGGTTAAACTGCTTCATTTTTTAAGACAGGAAATGAAGTTTGAGAATATAGAAGCTTTAAAGAAACAGATGGAAAGTGATGCAAGCTTTGCAAAAGAAATGTTTATGCTTTAGTCTGTATAGAATAGCTTTATAATAGTAAAATGTCTTGACAAAATTTTGCAAAAATGTTTTGACAAAATACTTGATTATAAGATGGAGATATGCTATATTACATAGCGTATGAGCCGTCACCCAGATTAGGGACACTCCGACCCGGATCTTAGTGACAGGTGATTAAAAAATAGGAGGAATATTAGAATGATATCTAAGGAAAAGAAAGCAGAAATTATCGCTAACTATGGAAGAAAAGCAGGAGATACAGGTTCTCCAGAAGTTCAGGTTGCAATCTTAACAGAAAGAATTGCTGAATTAACAGAACATTTAAAGGTTAACCAGAAGGATCACCACTCAAGAAGAGGTCTTTTAAAGATGGTTGGTAAGAGAAGAGCTTTACTTTCTTATTTAAAGAAGAACGATATCGAGAGCTACAGAAACTTAATCGAGCGTTTAGGAATCAGAAAGTAATTATAAGGGCGGAGTTGTACCTATATTATATGTACAACTTCGCCCTGCTTTGTGTCTATATATACGGAAATATCCAGGTAGATACAGAAGGGAAGCTATAAAATAACCATAAAAAAGCAGCAGAAACAGGCATATAACAGAAGGGATAACCGAGACCACTCAAAAGAATATCATTTTTATGACGATATAAGGATATGCAGATGCATATTTAAGTGGTGTTTTTTTGAGTTGTTTCGGACCTTCTGTTCAAAAACTAAACTAAACAGCCAAAAGGCAGAAACGAGGAAAGCATGTTTAAACAGTACACAATGGAATTAGCTGGCAGAACATTAAGAGTTGATGTTGGCAGAGTATGTGCACAGGCTAACGGAGCAGCACTTATGCACTATGGGGATACAGTAGTACTTTCAACAGCTACTGCATCTAAGGAACCAAGAGAAGGAATCGATTTCTTCCCACTTAGTGTTGAATATGAAGAGAAGATGTACGCTGTTGGTAAGATACCAGGCGGCTTCAACAAAAGAGAAGGAAAGGCTTCTGAGAACGCAATTCTTACATCAAGAGTAATAGACAGACCTATGAGACCTTTATTTCCTAAGGACTATCGTAACGATGTTACACTCAACAACATGGTTATGGCAGTAGATCCAGAGTGCCGTCCAGAGCTTGTAGCTATGATAGGTGCTTCTATTGCAACATGTATATCAGATATTCCTTTTGATGGTCCTTGTGCCATGACACAGATTGGTATGATTGATGGTGAGTTTGTTGTTAACCCATCACAGACACAGTGGCAGGAAGGTGATCTTCAGCTTACAGTTGCATCTACTAAGCAGAAGGTTATTATGATTGAAGCAGGTGCCAATATTATCCCAGAGGATAAGATGATAGAGGCTATCTATAAGGCTCACGATATCAACCAGACAATCATTGCCTTTATTGAAAAGATTGTAGCAGAGGTTGGTAAGGAAAAGCATTCATATGAAAGCTGTGCTATTCCAGCAGAAATGTTCGAGGCCATGAAGCAGGTAGTTTCACCAGAGGAAATGGAAATAGCAGTATTCTCTGATGATAAGCAGACAAGAGAAAAGAACATTGATGAAGTAACAGAAAAGATGAAGGAAGCTTTTGCTGACAATGAAGAATACCTTGCAGTTCTTGGTGAGGCTGTTTATCAGTATCAGAAGAAGACTGTACGTAAGATGATCTTAAAGGATCATAAGAGACCTGATGGACGTGCTATTAACCAGATAAGACCACTTGCAGCAGAGGTTGATATCATTCCTAGAGTACATGGTTCTGCTATGTTTACAAGAGGACAGACACAGATATGTGATGTTGTAACACTTGCTCCTTTATCAGAGGCACAGAAGGTTGACGGACTTGATGATAACGTTACAACTAAGAGATATATTCACCATTATAATTTCCCTTCATACTCAGTAGGTGAGACAAAGCCTTCAAGAGGACCAGGACGTCGTGAGATCGGTCATGGAGCATTAGCTGAAAGAGCACTTATTCCAGTACTTCCTTCAGAAAAGGATTTCCCTTATGCAATCCGTGCTGTATCAGAAACATTTGAATCTAATGGTTCTACATCTATGGCATCTACATGTGCATCATGCATGTCACTTATGGCAGCAGGTGTTCCACTTAAGAGCATGGTAGCAGGTATCTCATGTGGACTTGTAACAGGCGATACAGATGATGATTATGTAGTACTTACAGATATCCAGGGACTTGAAGACTTCTTTGGTGATATGGACTTTAAGGTAACAGGTACAACAGAAGGTATCACAGCTATCCAGATGGATATTAAGATTCATGGTCTTACACGTCCTATCGTAGAGGAAGCTATAAGAAGAACAAGAGAAGCAAGACTCTTTATCATGGATACATGTATGAAGCCAGCTATTGCTGAGCCTAGAAAGACAGTAGGTGAATATGCACCTAAGATTATCCAGACAACTATAGATCCAGCTAAGATTGGTGAAGTGGTTGGACAGCGTGGTAAGGTTATCAATGCAATCATTGAAGAATGCGGTGTTAAGATTGATATAACAGATGATGGCTTTGTATCAATATGCGGTGTTGACCAGGCTGGTATGGATAAGGCTATGAAGTATATAAGAACTATCGTAGATGAATTCGAAGAAGGAAAGATATATGAAGGTAAGGTTGTAAGCATCAAGGAATTCGGAGCTTTTGTTGAGTTTGCACCTGGTAAGGAAGGTATGGTTCATATTTCTAAGATATCTAAGGAAAGAATCAATATGGTAGAAGATGTTCTTACTCTTGGTGATGTTGTTAAGTGTAAGTGTATGGGCAAGGACAAGATGGGAAGAATAAGCTTCTCTATCAAGGATGCTGAATAAATATATTACATTATAAGGAGGATACAGATATGGTAGATCAGAATTGTGCATATTGTATGGAAGGTGAACTTGTTGCAAAGTTCGGTATTAAAATCTGTGAATTAGAAACATCTAAGGTATATCTTTTCAAGGAGCAGAGCCATCCAGGAAGATGTATCGTAGCTCACAAAAAGCATGTAGGTGATATGAATGAGCTTACAGCAGAAGAAAGAGCAGCTTACTTTGAAGATGTTGCAAGAGTTGCAAGAGCTATCATGAAAGCTTTCAATCCAGATAAGGTTAATTATGGTGCATATGGAGATACAGGACATCATCTTCATTTTCATCTTTGCCCTAAATACAAGGATGAATATGAATGGGGTGGGGTATTCCTTATGAATCCTGACAAAAAGTATTTAACAGATGCAGAATATGCAGAAATGATTGAAAAGATTAAGGCAAATCTTTAATCCGTAACATCATATTTATTAATGTTGTAGTGCGAAATATCGTTATATCTGGCTATGATATGCCAGGCATAACGATATTTTTTGCTTTTTATGCAGATATGTGGTATAATTGACGAAAATTAAACGTGTGAAGCAAAAGAAATTGTACATATTAATGTATTGCATTTATCAGAGAGGCTATTTATGGAACATACAAGAGACAATCAACAAAAGAAAATAACGGCTTCAAAAGTTGAAAGAGATGAATTATATTTATATTCGTTAAAGAAAATGGCTGATAATAATATTAACAGCAATGAGTCGCCATTGACAGGATTATATGGAATAAAAGCATTTTTCTATCAGTCCAATGAATTGATGAAAAAAAATCCGGATAAAAGATTTGCGGTCATAAGAATGGATATATATCATTTTAAAACGGTGAATGAATTCTGCGGGAGACAGGAGGGCGATAAACTGTTAAAGTACATATCAGAACTGTTTCAAAGATATATAGGAGAATATGCTGTTGCAGGACATCTGAGGGCAGATATATTTACCCTGTGTACGAAGTTTGAGGACGAACAGCAGCTTATAGATATATCAAAGGATATTAAGAAAGAGATAGACAGCTATGAGATATCATGTAAGATTATCCCGGCATTTGGCATATGTACCAATGCTGGAAATCTTGATATAAGCCTTATGTGTGACTATGCAGATCTTGCATTAAATAGGATTAAGGGCAAGGTATTCAGGGTATATGAGTTCTATGATACTGATATGCGTGAGAAAATGCTCTTTGAGAAAAAGATAGAGAATGATATACTGCCAGCACTTAAGAATGACTGCATAAAGACATATATACAGCCAAAGGTTGATATGCGTACAGGACGTATAGTTGGCGGTGAAGCACTTGTTAGATGGCAGCGTGAGGACGGAAGTATGGTATATCCGGATGAGTTTATACCAGTTATAGAAAAGAATGGATATGTGCTTGACGTTGATGACTATATGTGGAACAAGGTGTGCTATCATATAAAACAGCTTGAAAAGGAAGGCAAAACCCCGGTTCCTATATCTATTAATGTATCGAGAATGCATGTCTATCAGGAAGATTTTATAGACAGGATTAAAAAAATTACAAGCAAATATGATATCAATCCAAAGCTTATACCTTTAGAGATTACAGAAAGCGCATTTACAAGTGAAGAGAGCAGTCTTTATAGAAAGATTAAATCACTTCAGGATTGTGGATACAGGTTTTCTATGGATGATTTTGGTTCTGGTTATTCATCACTTGGAATGCTTAAGGATGAACATGTTGATGAAGTTAAGATTGATAAAACATTTGTGGATGATATAGCTACGGATAAGGGAAGAATTCTGTTAAAGAATGTTATACAGATGATCAGAGCTCTTGGCATAGACATGATAGCAGAAGGGGTTGAAACAAAGGAACAGGCTGATTTTCTTGTTAATAATGGATGTATCTATGCCCAGGGGTATTATTATTACAGACCTATGCCAATAGAAGATTTTGTGTTATTGCTTGAAAAGTCAGGTAAAGAGTGATAAAATATCTGTCGGCGTATTTTAGATAATTGAGTTAAAAAAGGAGAAATAAAATGTCAGGACATTCAAAATTTGCTAACATAGCCCATAAGAAAGCTGCTAATGATGCTGCTAAGGGTAAAATATTTACAAGACTTGGTAAGGAGATTATGGTTGCCGTTAAAGAAGGTGGACCTGATGTTAATAATAATAGTAAGCTAAGACAGGTTGTTACTAAGTGTAAGGCAGCTAATATGCCTAATGATACAATTGACAGAGCTATTAAGAAGGCTGCAAGCACAGATATGTCTGATTTTGAATCAGTTACATATGAAGGATATGGTCCTAACGGAACAGCTATCATAGTTGAGGCTTTAACAGATAATAGAAACCGTGCAGCATCTAACATAAGAAATGCATTTACAAAGGGTGGCGGTAATGTAGGTACACCTGGCTGTGTATCATTTATGTTTGATAACAAGGGACAGATAATCGTAGATAAGGAAGAATGTGACAAGGATGCAGACGACCTTATGATGCTTGCTCTTGATGCCGGCGCAGATGATTTTAATGAAGAAGATGACTGCTATGAGATAACAACAGCTCCAGATGATTTTGGAACTGTAAGTGATGCACTTTCAAATGAAGGTGTAACATTCGCATCAGCAGAGGTTACTATGATACCTCAGACTATGGTTGAACTTACATCAGAAGATGATATTAAGAAAATGAGAAGAATACTTGCACTTCTTGACGAAGAGGATGATGTTCAGAATGTTTACCACAACTGGGATGAACCAGTAGAAGATGAAGAATAATGCTTTAATGTATTGCATTAGAGGCAGGCTGGCCCGCTTTTGGGTTTGGCCTGCCTTTCTTTTTATGCTGTCTATTGTCTAAAGCTTATATTTGCCTTATATACACCAGTTGATCAAAATCAGTAAGTGAGTTGGATAATGTAAACTAAACATTTTTGGGGGCTTTTATTTTGAATGATTTAGTGTTATTATTAAGAAAATATTTTGTAATTATCAGGGAAGATGATTATTAAGACGGAGAATATAATGCTTATAAAAGAAGTTCCAAAAGATGCTGAGCTTACGATAGAGGTCAGTGCTGCTGCAAGAAAGCTGGAGTTTAAGTCGCAATGTATAGATACAGGCATGAATTATCTGTATGCCAGACCTATAATTATAGATGGAAAAAGAGTCTCTTTTGAGGCTTCAGTTACTCTGTCAGTCAGTCTTGTATATATAAGAGAAGATAAGAATCCTGTGCTATGGAGAGGTGTAGGAATATCGACTGTCACTGAGAATGGAAAGTCGATGTATAAGATAACCTCATCCGTGGAAGGCTATGAGATGAACAGAAGACAGGCATTCCGGCTGTTTCTTGGATTAGGAGCAGTAGCACAGATAGGTATTAATAAAAAAGCTGTTAATGTTATTTTAAAAGATATAAGTGAGAATGGATTTTCATTCGTGGGAAATGAAGACATAGAGGTTAATAAATCGCCTGTAAGACTTGTATTTAAAGATACAGATGAAACCATAAGCCTTATGGGAGTCGTTGTAAGAAAAGTAAAGGCAGGTGAAAAAAAGATAATATATGGATGTGCTTTAACATCATGTAACACAGATATTGTACATTATATCAATGCAAAACAAAGATACTATCTTTCAACAGCAAAGAATACCCAGATTAATGCTAACAGGGCAGCTATAAGAAATGCATTAAGAGAACCGCCTAAGTATATTAATAACAATAATAAACAGGTGAATAAAAAGAAAACATGATAATAAAAGCTGGAAAATAAAAAAGTATTAAGTGAAAATGAATTCAGCAAATTAAGAAAGTATTCAGTAAATAAAATGAATTCAGTATATAAAAAGGGAAAGAGGAATTGGAGAAATTAATATGAGGGAAACAGGAAGCAATAGCTTAGAAAAAAAACAAAAACGGGAGTTCGTAAGAGCAGAAATAGATGATCAGTATTCTATGACAAAAATCTGTCCTAAATGTGGAACTACAATGGTATATGCTTTTGGAGAGACATATGAATGTCCAAAGTGTGGAAATAAAGAATATACAGATTTTGGAAAAATAAGAGAATATCTTGAAACACATGGACCTCAGAATGCAGTGACTATTGCAGATGCAACAGGTGTCAGTGTAAAAACTATCCAGAAGTTTTTATATCAGGGAAGAATAGAGATTCCAGATGGTTCAGATTCATACATAAAATGCCAGATGTGTGGTGCTGATATCAGATATGGAAGATTCTGTCCTGACTGTATGGCAAAGCTTAATAAAGAAAACCAGACAGCAGTTTATGTAGGAGAGAAGCCTAAGCATAAGAGAGACCGTAACGGAAAGATGCATACTCTCGATGAAAGAGAAACAGAGAATGTATCAAGAAAGCCAATAGCACTTCATAGGAATGCAAAAAGGAATAATAATCAGTAATATATAAGCAAAAGGACAATATTTATGGGTTGTTGCAATCAGATGGTGGATGTATAATATCAATATATTCAAACAATACACATCTGAGTATCAATAAATATAATGGAGGATTGCTTTATGAAAAACATTAGCTTGATAGATGAGGACTTCATGGATTTTCCTATAGGAGAGTTCCCATATGACAAAAACCATTCGGCTATGGGGGAATATCATTTTATACATTATCCTGGATTTTATGGACGATGGTATGACCCTGTATGTAACTACAGATATAACGGACAGGGTGCCTCATGGTGCATTATGGAGTATAATGGCAGACATTATATGGAACAGATGAGGCTTCACAATACAGAACCACACAGGACATTCCCTACACTTGAAACCGGTGACAGATTCTGGAGAGATTATGATATAGAAGCAGGACTTAGAATGTTCAATACCAAATGGGGAAGCGCAGGTATTGGTTTTTGTGCACAGAATTCCCTGAACCTTCTTGCATGTATATTTGAAGATAAGAAGCTGAAGCTTGTATACAGACATAAAGAAGATGTAGAAGAAGTCAAAAGCGTTGACTTTGACTACAATTGCGATGACACATATAACATAAAGGTATCTGTTAAAGGAAGCCATGTTATATGCAGTGTAGATGGCAGTACATATATAGATGTGCAGACAGATTATGCACTTCATGGTGGAAAAGTCGCTGTGACAGCAACGATACCGGCTGCATTCGGCTATGTAAAGGTAACAGTTGATGAAGCAACAGCCCAAAGAATAGAAAAAGACAGAACAGAATATGAATTAAAGTGTGAGACAGCACAGAAAAAGTATCCTAAGATGAAACTTGCCAAAAAAATAGACCTTAAGGGCTGTGGTACTGGAAGACAGTTAAGATTCGGACATCTGCTTGGAACAAAAGAATACCAGATGGTTATGGCACAATGCCAGAAGAGAGTTAACAGAGATGCTTATGGTACAATAAGCTGTCTTACAGCTATGGATCTTGATGGCAATATATTGTGGCAGCATGGTGAACCTACAGATAACACTGAGATTGGTAATATTTCAGCGGATATGCCTATGCAGATATACGATATAGATGGCGATGGCTATGACGAGGTTATAACAGCAAAGAATTTTGAGGTGCTTATTCTTGATGGACGTACAGGCGAAGTCAAGAAAAGAGCAAAGACACCTTATTCTACAGCAGCTGAGGATGGCACTATTATAGGAGTACCAGATGGAGAATATGCATTTGACAGAATCAATCCAGATGGAATGAGAATATGCAATTTCCGTGGACTTGATAAGCCAAGAGATATTCTTATTAAGGACAGATACTGCAGAGTATATGCACTTAATGATAATCTTGAGGTTATGTGGCATTTCCAGAGTGATAAGAATACAGGACATTTTCCTTTTGCCATAGATATCAATGGAGATGGTCATGATGAGCTTCTTGTTGGTTTTAATATGCTTGACTGCCATGGTAAAAGATTATGGACAATGCCTTTTAAGGATGATCATATAGATGAGATAGTACCTGGCAGATTCGAGTCAGGACCTAATAAGGGTAAGAAATTTTTTGCATGCGTTGCAGGAACACAGGGATTTATTCTCTGCGATTTTGATGGAAACATATTAAAAAAGGATGGCATAGGACATGCACAGAGAGTAAGTCTTGCTAATTACTGTCCAGATAAGCCAGGCTATGAGATGGCGGTTGTTAACTTCTGGGGTCACCAGGGTATTATATACTTTTATGACAGTGAAGGTAATGAGCTGTGGGAGATGGAGAATGAGCTTAATGGCAACCTTCTTACACCAGTTAACTGGACAGGAGACGGACAGGACTTCATCCTGCTTAATGCAGATGTAAAACGTGGCGGCATGATAGATGGTGATGGCGTTATGGTCGTGAAGTTCCCGGATGATGGACACCCAACATTATGTGCGGAAGCAGTTAATATTCTTGGAGATGCAAGAGATGAAATAGTTACATGGGATTATAATTATATGTATATATACACTCAGGATGATGAGCAAAGAGAGGATGTGTATAAGCCATATAAGTATCCTGATTATAATGCATCTAATTACAGGGGTGAATATTCATATAAAGAAATATTCTGGTAATACAGAGTGGATTATTGATAGGAGTGAGAGTTGTCATGAATAACGAATTAACACCAGGCGACATAAAGAAGATGGAAGATGAGATAGAATATCGTGTGCATGAAGTAAGAAAAAAAGCACTCGAAGATGTCAAGGAGGCAAGAGCACAGGGAGATCTGAGTGAGAATTTCGAGTATTATGCAGCAAAGAAGTTCAAGAATCAGAACGAAAGCCGTATAAGATATCTTCAGAGGATGATAAAGACAGCCACGATTATATCAGAAGATTCGGCAGATGATGAGGCTGGTGTTAATAACACTATAACAGTAAAGTATGAAGATGATGGAACTACTGAGAAGATAAAACTTGTAACAACTGTAAGGGGTGATTCCCTGGAAGGACTTATAAGTATAGAGTCACCACTAGGAAAGGCTATACTTGGCCATAAGGCTGGTGACAGGGTTGAAGTGGTGGTTAACAGTAATGTAAGCTATTTCATAGATATACTGGCTATAGAGAATACGGATGACTCAGATGATGATATTATGAGTTACTAAACTACTGAAAGGCGTCTTATGGTTTTTAGTGAGGAACAGAAGGCGGCAATATATTATAAGGATGGACCTGCACTTGTACTGGCAGGTCCTGGTTCTGGTAAAACTACTGTTATAATTAACAGAATCGAAAGACTTATAAGAATACATAATATAGAGCCGTCTTCTATATTAGTTATTACGTTTACAAAGGCAGCTGCAATATCTATGAAGCAGCGTTTTCTATCCCTTGTTGGGGATTCTTATGTATCAGTTACATTTGGTACATTCCACGCAGTGTTTTTTAATATGCTGCGTCAGGCATATAATTATTCAGCAGGTTCAATAATAACAGCAGATACACAATATAGTTTTATAAGAGATGCCGCTATCAGCTTTGAGCTGGAATATCAGGATGAGTCAGAGATGGTATCATCTATTATATCAGAGATAAGCCGTGTGAAAAGTGAAAGAATAAATGCAGAACTTTATGAGGCAGTAAGCTGTCCTATAGAAACCTTCAGGCTTATATATAAGGAGTATGAGCAGATGCTCATAAAAAGAAGGCTGATAGACTATGATGATATGATACTGATGTGCTATGAACTGTTAAAGAGCCGCATTGACTATAGAAGGGCATGGCAGAATAAGTTCCGATATATACTCATAGATGAATTTCAGGATATAAATAAGGCACAATATGATACTATAAAGCTTATAGCAGGAAAGCAGGCCAACCTTTTTGTGGTAGGTGACGATGACCAGAGTATATATGGCTTTAGAGGTTCAAAGCCTGATATAATGCTTGGTTTAAAAAAAGATTATGATGAAGCTGCACAGATAAATCTTAACGTGAATTACAGATGTTCATCAGAGATAGTATCAGCGGCGGGAACACTTATAGCGTATAATAAGGTAAGGTTTGCAAAGGATATCAGATCGTGCGGCATGTGTGCTGGAAGGGTGAATGTATACATGGCTGATGACATAGAAGCGGAAGCGTGTTATGTGATTTCAAGGATAAAAGAACTGACGGCTGCCGGAATGAAGCTGTCAGATATAGCTGTTATATCAAGAACAAATATAATAAGCAGCATATATTATACAAAGCTTGAGTGTGAGGGTATCGCCTGCAGGACACAGATGATACAAAAAAACATATATGATTACTGGCTTGTTAAGGACATAGCAGCGTATTTTAAGCTTGCAGCAGGAAAATATGACAGGGAAAATGTTGTAAGAATAATCAATAAACCGGTCAGATATGTAAAGAGAGCTATGATAACTCAGCCGTTTAGTTTTGAAGCCTTAAGATGCAGTTATGAAGATAATCAGAATATGCTTGAAAGAATAAATGATATGCAGTTTGATATAAAAATGCTTGCAAAGCTGACACCATATGCAGCAGTTAATTACATACTTAAGGGCATAGGCTATGAAGATTATATAGAAGAAGAAATAACAGCAAAAAGACTTAACAGGGAAGAAGTATATGGAAAACTTGAAGAGCTGAAGCAGTCTTTAAGAAAATATACAGATATAAAGCAATGGCTTATATATATACGTGAACAGAGTGAAGAACAAAAACATCAGTCATATAATAAATATGACAATCATGACAGGAAAAAAACAAATAAAAGTGATGCTGCACAACACGATGCCATCAATATATATACAATGCATGGCTGCAAGGGACTTGAATTCAAGGCAGTATTTATAACTGATGTGTGTGAAGGAATAATTCCATATAATAAAGCGTTACTTGACAGCCAAATAGAAGAGGAAAGAAGACTTATGTATGTTGCCATGACAAGGGCAAAAGAAAAGCTGTATCTTGTATACCCGAAAAAAAGGTATGGACAAGATACAGCTATGTCAAGATTCATCAGTGAAGCGTCTGTTTAAGAATCCTCCTGTGCATAGAGCTCTTCATACTCCATGGCATCAAGCTCCTCATCAAATGCATCGGAAACAATCTCATATTCTTCATCTGATTCAATGTTTTCAAGAACAGGTTCATTATCTGAATTGATAGAATATCTGTAAAGATATACCTCGCTTTCATCTTCATCAATATCTGCTATTGGAAGAAGTGCTATATAATTCTTATCACCAGCAGGGAATGTTCTTATGACTGCACATTCTACTTCAGTACCATCATCAAGTGAAAGAGTTACAGATGAATATTCTGAATTGTTATTGTAATCTGTATTAGCTGACATATTAATCCTCATTTCTGCGCACTTTATATTAACGAATATTGTGTTAACTTAAGTAAGTTATCTTTAGTTGGTGTTTTATCACAATGATGTGTCATGTGCGCTGTGACACAAAGTTTTCCTATAAGACTTTAACATATATTGTATATCATAGCAATTTATATTTAACAAATAAATAAAAAAACTTAATAAAATAATATAAGTACGAAAAAAAATACAATATTCCGGGTTGCCAACTTAGAAAAGAAGGTGTATATTACAAATAAGTTAATATTTGAAGTCAAATGGGACAATTCTAACGTATATAGTCAGAGTTGTTCCCTTTTTACTTTTTGATTAATAAAGATTACCAACCTATAGAATAGTAAATATGGAAATGGAGAACAATTATGGACAAAATCGATAAGAAACTGATAACATTACTACAGAATAACGCCAGAATGCCACTTAAGGCACTCGCTGAGAATGTCTTTTTATCTTCACCGGCTGTATCAGCAAGAATAGAAAGGCTTGAAAAAGAAGAAATCATAGAAGGTTACGAGGTTAGGATTAACCAGTTAAAGCTTGGATATCACATAACAGCATTTATTAATCTGGAGGTAGCGCCAGTACAGAAGCAGGAGTTTTATCCATTTATCAAGTCATGCCCTAATGTAGTTGAATGTAACTGCGTAACAGGTAATTATTCAATGCTGTTAAAGGTTGTATTTCCAAGTACAATGGAGCTTGATACATTCATAGGACAGCTTCAGAAGTTTGGAAGAACAAGTACACAGATAGTATTTTCTACGCCTGTTGCACCAAGGGGCATAGATGTCAACCAGGAGCTTCCAGGAGAAGAACCACAGGAATAACATATAATGTAAAAGCAATATTGAAAAAGTTTTGTGAAAAAGCTACAGTTGTTATTGATACTTCTGTAGCCTTTTTGTTATACTTAACAATATGTTAATAACATGATGTCGGGGTCAAAATCCCCCGACTTTGATACCTACGAATTGTTCCGTGCTACGCACTCCCACAATTCTCTTTCACCCACCTATGAGCAAGCTCATGTGGGTTTAGACCTTTTGACCCAGGTATCATCATGGTATAGAAAAGAGGAATTTATGAATATAAACAGTATATTAGACAATGTTGGTAAAGTTATAGTTGGAAAAGATGATGTGGTAGTAAAGGTGCTTACAAGCATACTTGCCGGAGGACATATTCTTTTAGAGGATGTTCCGGGAACAGGAAAAACCATGCTTGCAAAGACGATAGCTAAGAGTATTGATTGTGAGTTTAAAAGAATACAGTTTACACCAGACCTACTTCCGTCAGATATAACAGGACTTCATATATATAACCAGAAGAGTGGGGAGTTTGTGTTAAGTAAAGGTCCTGTATTTGCCAATATCATACTTGCAGATGAGATAAACAGGGCGACACCAAGAACACAGTCAGCACTTCTTGAGTGTATGGAAGAGCAACAGGTTACTATAGATGGAGATACACTTAAGCTTGAAGAACCATTTATAGTGCTTGCTACAGAGAATCCGGTAGAAACAGCAGGTACATATCCGCTGCCAGAAGCCCAGCTTGACCGTTTTCTTATGAAGCTTGAGATGGGATATCCTGATAAGGCTGCAGAGGTTAAGATACTTAACAGATTCTTAAACAATAACCCTGTTACAGAACTTGAAAGTGTATGCACAAGACAGGATATTGCAAATATGAAGAAAAAAGCTAAGGAGGTCTATATTCATCCATCACTTATTAACTATATAGCAGAACTTGCACAGGCGACACGTAAGATGTCAGAGGTTGCCATAGGCATAAGTCCTAGAGGTTCAATAGCCATGGTTAATGCTGCACGTGCATATGCATATGTGAACGGAAGAGATTATGTTGTGCCATCTGATATTAAGGAACTTTCAGTATGTGTATGGGCACACAGACTTGTATTTAGTACAGGACTTGTATCAAAGGGAAGCAGGGAACAGGCTGTTAATGCAGCATTTGCACAGGTTGAAGTACCAACTGAGGAGTGGACTAAGTAGATGAATATTGTTTTGATGCTTATAGGTGTTGTTATTGTTTACAAGGTTATATCAGTTGTATACAGGAAAAAATGGGATGAGAATCTTAGTACGGATGTCTCCTTTTCACATACAACAGCAACGAAAGACGATAAAGTAGAGATAATAGAAACAGTTGTAAATGCAAAAAAGCTTCCTGTATTCTGCATGAATGTAAAGTTTGATATAGACAGAAGCTTTATATTCGGACAGAAGGATACGAATTCCATGGTGTCTGATAAGACGTATCGTAACGATGTGTTTTCGCTGCTTTCTAACCAGAAGGTTACAAGGCGTATAGAGGTTGAGTGCAGCAGAAGAGGCGTATATAGGCTTGAAGCTGTAGAGATGGTTTTTCCAGGTGCATTTATGAACGAAATAATGATACATAAAAGCAGACTATACAGCAGCATTACAGTGTTTCCAAAGCCGGCAGCTATAGGGCAGATGTCGGATGTTAACAACATGATTATGGGAGAACTTGAAAGAAGAAAGTATCTTAGTGAGGACAGGTTTGTGTTTGCAGGAATCAGGGATTATCAGTCTTACGACAGTATAAGGGATATCAACTGGAATGCATACGCAAGAACTGGCAGCCTTATGGTGAATCATTATAATGAAACAGTCAGCAGAAACGTATGTCTGCTTCTGAATCTTGAAAGTGAAGGCGCATATATGCAGGAGGATATAGTAGAACAGGCTATAAGTATAGCAGCTGGACTTTCGCAGCTCTTAGCAGCAAGAGGTGTTAATGTGTCTATGGTTTCTAACGGACGGGATATAGATACAAAGCAGAATATAACGATAAAACCAGGTTCAGGTCTGTCACATTTTAACAAGATAAATATGGAGCTTGCAAGAATAGACATATCGCAGGATATGGATGAGTTTTCTGATATGATAACTGCATTATATGAGGATAATACAGTGCTTGCTGATGGTATGGGCATACAGAATGATATGGTATATGTTCTTATATCTGCCAATAAAAATGACAGAATAAAAAAAGCAGCCAGTGTGCTGATGGATAGCCAGTTTAATAAAATATGGATTGTTCCACAGGTTATAAGCGGAACAGGAAGTATGTATTATGAGAATGTATTGAAATGAGGAAGGAATAATGCAGATAAAACACATTAGAAACAGCAGGATTCTGCTTGAAATATTAATACTCTGTATTGTATATATGTCTATGGCTGTGGGTGTGTATACAGGATTGGCTGGCAATAATCCTGATACATCATATTACTGCCTTATAGTTTTGATTCCTGTATTGGTAACATATTTTTCAAGAAAATATGTATCAAGTTATCCACTGTTTATATTTATTAATATTGTATTTGTTTTTATAGCGGCTAAGCTTTCTAAAACGGATATAGAATTCGCCGGTTATGTGTTTGTAGCAGCGGCTATAGCAGTACATTCCATAAGGCTAAAAAGCCTTTATATACAGAAAAAGCAGTATGAAAGGGCAGAAGAGATAAGCTATGATGTCTCAGGCAGAAGCAGTGATGATATGAAGCTTGCGGTAGGAGCAGAGGAAAAGCTGCATATTGCGTATGGTATATTCATGGTTGCATTTTACATAGCAGGAAGCTATATGCATAATAATAAGCTTATGGGAATACAGCTGTTTTTGTTTATAGCATTTGTAATATGTCAGTTTTTTTATAACCAGCTTAATGAACTATATAAGATATTCTCTATAAATGAGGGAAAGTCAGAATTTCCGGCAAGAAGAATATTGCGTATAAATGTTATCATGATGATAGTGTTTGCATCGTTTATGGTTATTGGAATGCTTATATTCTATAGCGGAAAGTATGGAAATATATTCCAGACAATATCAGCAGGACTCATGGCGGTTCTTAAGGCTATATTGTGGGTTCTTTTAAAGCTTTTAGGAAGAGGACCAGACTCATCTACTATTTATGAGGAAGAAACAACGACTACACAGGCGGAGTTTGGCACAAACGAAGACCTTTTTGTGCCACAGAATAATGCATTAGCTAATGCACTTATGGAGGTAGTGGCTATCACAGCCATCATAGGTGTATTTATATGGATTATATATGCTATAGTAAAATATGCTAAAAATTTTGGCAGATCACTTGATGATGATGTTGATGAGGTGGAATATCTTAATAAGGCTTCAGAAAAAGAACAGTATGGAATAAAGCCGGAAAAAGAAAGAGAGCCTGCGGATAAGAATAATATCCAATATAGAAAGCTTTATAAAAAATATGCCAGATCAAAGAAGTATATGACAAAAAACAAGCTGTCTGGTGTTAAGCCGGATAAGGAAATGATGCCGGATGAGATAACAAGAAAGCTTATAACTGATGATGAGGAGAAAAGCAGCATAATAACTAAGAATTATGAAAAAGCACGTTATTCAGACAGCGAGGTATCAAAAGAAGATATAGAATTTTTGAAAAAGTTATAATAGTGTGGCAATAAACTTACGAATAAAGTTATGCAATAAAGTTTACTATTTTGTGGTTGACAATATCTGGTATATGAGGTATCATTTAGCTAATTGATAATAAGTAAATGCTATGAAGAGGAATATTAGATAAGAACCGGCTTCAGAGAGCTGTCGTATGGTGCAAGACAGTGGAAGGAACTTATTGAACTCGCCTTGGAGCTGCTACCCGAAATATTTATCGTACAGATATAGAGTAGGCGTAGACGGAGGCCGACCGTTAAAGCGGACAGAATATAATGCATAGTTTAAAAGATATGCACGTATTCGGTGAGAGCGCAGTGCAAGCTGCGAATAAGAGTGGTATCGCGTGAGATTAATTATATCTTTCGTCTCTTTGGACTGTATGTTCTCTGAGACGAAAGTTTTTTTAGTTTAGGGACGATTCTTATGTTAACATAAACTGATAACTAATATGCGGTATATAATCATACAATGTATAGATTTACAGGTATTTACTTATATCATGAAAGGATTTATCTTTAACACTTATATTAAAATCAGGAGGAATAAAGAATGTTCGATTACAGACAGTATAAGAGAGGTTATTTTATGCCACCAGTTGAGTGTAACGACTGGGTGAAAAAGGAGTATATTGATAAGGCACCAGCATGGTGTTCAGTTGACTTAAGAGATGGTAACCAGGCATTAGTTGAACCTATGAGTCTTGATGAAAAGCTTGAATTTTTTAACAAGCTTATAGCAGTTGGCTTTAAGGAAATTGAGATAGGTTTCCCTGCTGCATCAGAGACTGAATATGAACTTTGCCGTACACTGATTGAAAAGAATATGATTCCTGATGATGTTACTATCCAGGTTCTTACACAGGCAAGACCACATATCATCAAGAAAACATTTGAGGCAGTCAAAGGTGCACCAAGAGCGATTGTACACGTATATAACTCAACATCCTTAGCACAAAGAGAACAGGTGTTTAGAAAGTCTAAGGAAGAAGTTAAGCAGATAGCTATAGAAGGTGCAAAGCTTCTTAAGGAGCTTGCAGAAGCAGATGGTGGTAACTTCCTTTTTGAATACAGTCCTGAAAGCTTTACAGGAACAGAGCCGGAATATGCACTTGAGGTGTGCAATGCTGTTATAGACATATGGCAGCCAACTCCTGATAAGAAGTGTATTATCAATCTTCCTGCAACAGTTGAAATGTCACTTCCACATGTATTTGCAAGCCAGGTTGAATACATGAGCAAGATGCTTCATAGCCGTGAGAACGTTGTTGTATCACTTCATCCTCATAACGACAGAGGAACAGGAGTGGCTGATGCAGAGCTTGGATTACTTGCAGGAGCAGACAGAATAGAAGGAACATTATTCGGTAATGGTGAAAGAACTGGAAATGTTGATATTGTTAATCTTGCCATGAATATGTATGCACAGGGAGTTGATCCTGAGCTCGATTTTTCTAACATGCCAGAGCTTACAGAGATGTTTGAGCGTCTTACACAGATGAAGATAGATGAGAGACATCCATACTGCGGCAAGCTTGTATTTGCAGCATTTTCTGGTTCACATCAGGATGCTATATCAAAGGGCATGCACTACAGAATCGAAAAGGATCCATCTAAGTGGACAGTTCCATATCTTCCTATCAATCCAGAGGATGTTGGACGTACATATGATTCAGATGTTATCAGAATAAACAGCCAGTCTGGTAAGGGTGGTGTTGCATACGTTCTTGAACACAACTACGGCATGCTCATTCCTAAGGCTATGAGAGAAGATCTTGGATATGCGGTAAAGGATGTGTCAGATGTTCATCATAAGGAACTTACACCAGACGAAGTACTTGAGATATTTGAAAAGAGATATAAAAAGTACACACCAGTATTTAAGATTAAAGAAGTACACTTCAAGCAGATAGATGGTATCCAGACAGAAGTCACTATTGAAGAGGACGGAAAGGATGTTGTTATCAATGCTGGCGGTAACGGACGTCTTGATGCGGTAAGTAACGCACTTGCAAAGCATTTTGGAAAGCCATGTGATGTAATGTGCTATGAAGAACATTCGTTAAAGCAGGGCTCAGACTCAAGTGCGATAGCTTATGTAGGCATCAAGGGTGAAGATGGTAAGGAATACTTTGGTATAGGTATCGACCATGATATCATCAGGGCTTCTATAGATGCTGTAGAATCAGCTATGAACAGAAGCATGAGTAACTAAGAAAAAAGATATACTATAATACAAGCAGTATGTAAAAGACGTAAATTAGCTTTTGCATACTGCTTATTTATGTGTTACAATAAAGCGAAAACATGTTCGCAGTAATGTCTGGGATGTCAGAATAATAAACAATAAGAACTATTTAGAATAACAGATTGGATAAAAGGAACTAATAAACATGAAAAGAATAATACTAGCTTCTGGTTCACCAAGAAGAAGAGAACTTCTTAGCCAGATTGGACTTGAGTTCACAGTCATAACAAGTGAAGCAGATGAGCATACCAGTATAAAGGAACCAGCCAGATATGTTGAATATCTGTCATCCGTTAAGGCAGAGGCAGTACACGATATGCTTCAGAATGTCTTAACAGATAAAGATAACGATATCAAACTTAGTGGAGAATGGTATAACGATATTATGGCAGGCAGCTATGTGATCATAGGAGCAGATACAATCGTAAGCCATAAGGAGCATATATTGACAAAGCCGGTTGATGAAGCTGATGCATATCGCATATTAAAAGAATTATCAGGAGATTGTCATCAGGTATATACAGGTGTTACATTACTTTATGGTGATGGCAGCAGCAAAAGCTTTTCTAACAGGACTGATGTATACTGTTATGAGCTTACAGATAAGGAAATCCATGATTATATAAGTACAGGTGAGCCTATGGACAAGGCGGGAGCATATGGCATACAGGGAAGCTTTGCTGCATTTATCAAAGGTATAGATGGCGATTATAACAATGTTGTCGGTTTACCAGTATCAAGGGTATATCAGGAGTTGAAGTTATGGTTAAGTTGATTGCAAGTGATCTTGATGGAACTATATTAAGACATGGGGCACAGAAGGTTGATAAGTCTACGATAGAGGTTATAGGTAAGCTTTTAGATGCAGGCCTTCTTTTCGCACCTGCGAGTGGACGGCAGATAGTGAGCCTTAAAAGACTTTTTGAGCCTATCAGTGACAGACTTGTATATATATCAGAGAATGGCGCACTCAGTGAGTATCGTGGTGAGGTTATAGCAAAGACAGCCATGGAAAGAAAGCTTGCGCTTCAGATAGTAGAAGATGTGTATGAACAGCCACATTGTGAGGTGCTTATATCTGGACAGCACACAGCATACATTAAGCCTAAGACAGAAGAATATCTTTACAGGATGACCAAGGTAGTTAACTATAAAACAACTATTATTGATAAATTCTCAGATATAGATGAAGATATATTAAAGATTGCAGTATGTGACCTTAGTGGAATAAACAACTCGAAGGAACATTTCTTTAGCAGGTGGAAGGGTCAGGCATCAATAGCGGTATCAGGAGAGCTTTATCTTGACTTTATGGAGAGCAGTGTCAGCAAAGGAAAAGCCATGAGGCAGCTTCAGGAGTATTTTGGGTTGTCAAGGGATGAATGTATGGCATTTGGTGATAATTATAACGACATAGATATGCTTAATTCAGTTACATATTCATATGTTATGGAGACAGCAGCAGATGATATAAAGAAGCATGGAAAATACGTGACAGACTGGGTAGAAGGGTCTTTGCGTGAAAATTTTAAGAGTATTATTTAAATAACTGCTTACGGTATTGTTTGAAGTGTTGTTTAATTTGAAGTGTTGTTTAATTTGAAGTATTGTTTAAATAGTTGTTTAAATAGTGAATGGCGAATCATAATATAGGATTAACGGAGGAATGAATAATGGATAAACATATAAAAGAATGTGCAGCAGTATTTTTAAGAGATCAGAAGAGACTTTTTGACGAGCCGGTAGTTTTTGATGTAGAAGAGGCAGAAGAATTCCTTGAGGACTGCTTTGCACAGTATTGTAAAAACATTAAAGAGTTAAAGCAGGTTATGGATGATGAAGGCATGGATATATCAGGCATGTCAGATGAAGAGATAGAGGAGCAGCTTGAAGTATTCAAGCTCGATGATGGACATGGCTACTTTTTCGTTGAGGCATAACAGTACTTACCGGGTATCATGTATTATCGTATACTTAAAATGAGGATTACTATGAAAATAACTATATGTTGTGTAGGAAAGATAAAAGAAAAGTTCTACAGCCAGGCGATAGAAGAGTATTCAAAGAGATTATCCAAGTATTGTAAGCTTGAGATAAAAGAGGCAGCAGACGAAAAGACTCCGGATAGTGCAAGTGATACTGTTAACAGGATGATTAAAGAAAAAGAAGGAGACAGGCTGCTTTCCTTTATAAAAGATGACAGCTATGTTATTGCACTTGCAATAGATGGTAAAATGTTAGATTCAGTCGAACTATCAGAAAAGATTGATAATCTTATGTTATCAGGTAAGAGTGATATTGTTTTTGTTATAGGTGGTTCACTTGGGCTTGATAAGAGAGTGTTAGACAGAGCTGATTATAAGCTTAGTTTTTCCAAAATGACATTTCCACACCAGCTTATGAGAGTTATACTATTAGAACAGATATACAGAAGCTTCAGGATAATGAAGAATGAGCCATATCATAAGTGACATAGATAATGTCTGATATTAAAAATGTGCAGAAATGGAGATTAGTGTGAAAAATAAGACTTTTCACACGCAAGAATGGAGATTAATATGAAAAGAACGAAAAAAAGAATAGTTACATTTCTTATAATAGCAATTGCTATAGCAGCAGTGTTTGTGTTTATAAAATTCTTTAACGGCAACGGAATATATATTTCAACAGGCATGGGCAAGGATGTTCTTGCAAAGGTGGATGGACAAAAGACATACACTATGGATGCAGCAGTGCTTATGTCAGATGCAAGGTCACAGTATGAAGAAATGTTTACAAGTTCAATATGGTCACAGCAGATAGATGGAAAAACATTTGAAGAATATGTAAAAGACCAGATCAGGGTAAAGCTTATCAGAGTAAGATGTATGAATGCCATGGCTAAGGAAAAGGGAATAGTTCTTGGAAGAGAAGAAAAAGATGGCGTTAAGAAGGCAGCAGAGAAGTACTATAATGCACTAACAGAAGAACAAAGAAGCAGATATAATATAACAGAGGATAAGCTTAACCAGATGTTTACAGAGTTTGCTATAGCCCAGAAGCTGTATAATGATCAGACTTCACTTATGGATATAGAAATCAGTGCGGATGATTCAAGAGTTATTAATATACAGTATATAGTAACAGATTCTAAGGATGAGATAGAAAAAGCATATGCTGAGCTTAAGGAGGGCAACTCATTCTTTGCTATAGCAAAGAAGTATAATTCGGATGGTGAGTATGAGTACGAGCTTCGAAGAGGCGAGATGGATAGTAAGTTTGAAGAAGCGGCCTATGCTTTATCAACAGGTGAGATGAGCAGCATAGTAGAGGCAGAAGGAAAGTATTACATTATAAGATGTACATCAGATAACGATAAAGCAAAAACAGAGGTCAACAAGTCAGCTATCTTAGCAGACAAAAAGCTTGCTGCCTTCAACGAAAAGTTTGAAGAATATGAGGCAGGTAAATATGTTGAATGGAATGATAGCGAATGGGAAAAGCTTAGCGTATCTTCAGCGGTTATATATAATGTAAAGTTTGAAGATACATTCAACACAATAACAATCAACTAAACAGAAAGGTATGGTTATAAAATATAGATGGCAGAAAAATATGATGCAAATAGTATATCTATTCTTGAAGGTCTTGAAGCTGTAAGAAAAAGACCTGGAATGTATATAGGAAGCGTAGGAACTAAGGGACTTAACCATCTTATATATGAAATAGCAGATAATGCAGTAGATGAACATCTTGCAGGGTATTGTAGCGAGATTACAGTAACCCTTAATGATGATGGTACAGCTACTATCATAGATAACGGACGTGGAATTCCTATAGGGATTCATCCAAAGGCTGGAATACCTGCAGTTGAAGTAGTGTTTACAGTACTTCATGCAGGTGGTAAGTTCGGAGATGGAGGATACAAGATATCAGGAGGACTCCACGGTGTAGGTGCTTCAGTAGTTAATGCACTTTCAGTGTGGCTTGAGGTAGAGATAAGAGTAGATGGCGGTGTATATAAGCAGCGTTATGAAAGAGGCAAGGTGGCAGCTCCGCTTGAAAAAATAGGAACATGCAGGAAGAGTGACACAGGAACAAAGGTGACTTTTTTACCTGATGGAGAAATATTTGAAAAGACAAGATTCAAGTCAGATGCCATAAAAAGCAGAATGCATGAAACAACTTACCTTAATCCTGGACTTACAATACATTTTGAAGATAAAAGAAGCGGCAATGAAGAAAAGATTACATATTCTGAGCCAGATGGTATCAGGGCATATGTAAAAGAGCTGAATAACGGTAAGGAAACTGTCACAGATATCATATATTTTAAAAAGAGTGAGGATGGCATAGAAGTGGAGTGCGCTTTCCAGTATGTCAATGAGTTTGAGGAAAATATTCTTGGCTTCTGTAACAATATATATACACAGGAAGGCGGAACACACATAACTGGTTTTAAGTCAAAGTTTACAATGATCATTAACCAGTATGCAAGAGAGCTTGGTATTCTTAAGGATAAGGATAACAACTTTACAGGACTGGATGTAAGAAATGGCATGACTGCGATAGTAGCTGTCAAGCATCCTGCACCAAGATTTGAGGGTCAGACTAAAACAAAGCTTGATAATCCAGATGCTGGAACAGTTGTCAGTGCGGTCACAAGCGATGAGGTACAGTTGTACTTTGACAGAAACCTAGAACAGCTAAAGGCGGTTATTGCATGTGCTGAAAAGTCAGCTAAGATAAGAAAGGCAGAAGAAAGAACAAAGACGAATCTTTTATCAAAGTCAAAGTTTTCCATAGATTCTAACGGAAAGCTTGCAAACTGCGAGAGTAAGAAAGCAGAAGAATGTGAAGTGTTTATAGTCGAGGGAGATTCTGCCGGAGGTTCTGCAAAGACAGCACGTAACAGACGTACACAGGCTATACTTCCTATCAGAGGTAAGATATTAAACGTTGAGAAAGCATCCATAGATAAGGTGCTTGCCAATGCAGAGATAAAGACGATGATAAACTCTTTTGGGTGTGGTTTCCTTGAAGGCTATGGCAATGATTTTGATATAAGCAGGTTAAGATATAATAAGATTATCATCATGACTGATGCTGATGTGGATGGAGCGCATATTGATACACTGCTTCTTACATTTTTCTACAGATTTATGCCTGAGCTTATCAACCAGGGACATGTGTATATAGCTACACCACCTCTATACAGGGCAGAGCTTAAGAAGGCACCTAAGGAAGACAAGGCTGTAAAAAAGACAGCAGCAGGCTCTGCACTTAAAGCTTCCAAGAAAGATAAGAGTAAGCTTGTTCAGTATCTTTATGATGATAAAGCACTAGAAAGATACAAGGAGCTTCATGCAAGTGGAACATTTACACTGCAAAGATACAAAGGACTAGGTGAGATGGATCCTGAACAGTTATGGGAAACAACACTTAACCCGGAAACAAGAATACTAAAGCAGGTTGAGATAGAAGATGCCAGAATGGCGACAGAGGTTACGTCTATGCTTATGGGAAGCGATGTCCCACCAAGAAGGGCATTCATACATGCACATGCAAATGAAGCGCAGATAGATGCGTAAAGCATTATAATTAAATATATTATTGATAATAAAATATCATACGGAGATAATAATGGCAGAGAATATTATAAAAACAGAATATTCCGAGCTGATGCAGAAGTCCTATATAGATTACTCCATGAGCGTTATCACAGCAAGAGCGCTTCCTGATGTAAGAGATGGACTTAAGCCGGTACAAAGAAGAGTACTGTATGCTATGGATCAGCTTGGGTTAAACTATGATAAGCCTCATAGAAAGTCTGCACGTATTGTAGGTGATGCAATGGGTAAGTATCATCCACATGGTGACAGCTCAATCTATGAGACACTTGTTGTGCTTTCACAGGATTTCAAGAAGGGCATGGCACTTGTTGACGGACACGGCAACTTCGGTTCTATAGAAGGTGATGGAGCTGCTGCTATGCGATATACAGAGGCCAAGCTAAAGAAGTTCACCCAGGATGTGTATTTATCAGATCTTGATAAGAATGTGGTTGACTTCGTTCCTAACTTTGATGAGACAGAAAAAGAGCCAGCAGTGCTTCCTGTAAGAGTTCCTAATCTTTTAGTAAATGGTGCTGATGGAATAGCAGTAGGTATGACAACCAATATCCCTACACACAATCTGAGTGAGGTAGTAGATGCAGTGTGTGCATATATGGATAATGAGGATATAACTACAGATGAGCTTATGGAGTACATGTCAGGTCCGGACTTTCCAACAGGTGGACTGGTCATCAACAAGTCAGAGCTTCCTGGTATATACGAGACAGGAACTGGCAAGATAAAGCTAAGAGGAAAGGTTGTTTTTGAAGCAGCTTCTAAGAAGGGCGAGAAGGACAGGCTTGTTATAACAGAGATTCCTTATACTATGATAGGTGCTAATATCGGCAAGTTCATATCTGATATAGTAGAACTTGTTGAAACTAAGAAAACTACAGATATAGTAGATGTATCAAATGAGTCATCAAAAGAGGGAATAAGAATAGTACTTGAGTTAAAGAAAAATGCAGATGTAGAGAATCTTAAGAACCTTCTTTATAAGAAAACAAAGCTTGAAGACACATTTGGAGTAAATATGCTTGCTATAGTGGATGGAAGACCAGAAACACTTGGACTTCGCCAGATAATTAAGCATCATATTGATTTCCAATATGAAATAAACACAAGAAAATACACAACACTTCTTAACAAAGAGCTTGCTAATAAAGAGATAAAGGAAGGTCTTATAAGGGCATGTGACATAATCGACCTTATCATAGAGATACTTCGTGGAAGCTCTAACCTTAAGATGGCAAAGGACTGCCTTATAAATGGTAATGTAGAAGGCATAAAGTTTAAGTCAGAATCATCAAGAAAACAGGCTTCAAAGCTTGATTTCACAGAAAAACAGGCATCAGCAATACTTGAAATGCGTCTGTACAAGCTTATAGGTCTTGAGATACTTGCACTTCAGAAAGAATATGATGAGTGTCTTGCAAAGATAGAAAAGTATGAGAAGATACTTGGCAGTAAAAAAGCTATGGCTAAGGTTATAAAAGATGATCTTGCAAGGATAAAGAAGGAATATGGAGTTGCAAGAAAAACAGTTATAACAGATGCAAAGGCAGCTGTGTTTGTAGAAAAAGAAATTCCAGCACAGGAAGTAGTATTCATCATGGACAGATTCGGTTATGCCAAGACTATAGATAATGCTGCTTATGAGCGTAACAAGGAAGCTATATACAACGATTTCAAGTATGTATTCACATGCATGAATACAGATAAGATATGCATATTTACAGACAACGGACAGCTCCATCAGGTTAAAGTTAAGGATATACCTTACTCTACAAAGTTCAGGGATAAGGGAACACCTATAGATAATCTTGGAAACTATGACAGCAGCGGGGAACTGATCATCTATCTGTGTGCATATGATACTATTAAGAATCAGAAGCTTCTTTTCGTTACAAGCCAGGGCATGATGAAGATAGTAGATTCTAAAGAATTCGATGTGGCGAAAAGAACAGTAGCCGCAACCAAGCTGCAGGATGATGACAGGATAATAAGCATAGAAAAAGCAGATATAGAGGTACAGACATACTCCAAGTTCAATCTGGATGGTACTACAAGTGAAGTTGAAGATATTGTCAGCAGCAAGAACGTTGTTGTACAGACAGCTAATGGATATTTCTTAAAGTTCCCACTCTCAGAGATACCAGTTAAGAAAAAGAGTGCTGTTGGTGTCAGAGGTATCAAGCTTGGCAAGGATGATTATATAGAAGAAATATTCCTTATGGATGATGGAACAGAATTCACCATGGAATACAAGGGAAAGAATATAGACTTTGCAAAGATGAAGATGGCACACAGGGATACTAAGGGAGTTAAGGTGAGAGTGTGAGAGTGATTCTACAAGGAGTATATTCGCGAAGAATAAATATTCAGCATAGATTAGTATATCAGGTATACAATCAGCCAGTTGTAATTAATGAAACTGAATATGAGGGGATCATTAAAGTTATTAGAATGTGGACACATTATGATAAAGTAAGATAAAAAAGGGCATCAGTAGAAAGAACATTATTTATTCTTTCTACTGGTGCCTTTTAAAGTCAACCTCCAAAAGTTAACCCTAAAAAATCAACTCACAATTTTTAATGATAAATTCTGTGCACCCTGCACCATTGATAAGAAATATTCATGTATTCTTGTGTCATCTGTTAACTCAGGATGGAATGCAAGCCCAATCTGGTTTTTATATCTGGCTGCTACGATTTTGTCATCAACAGAGGCAAGCACTTCAACACCCTCCGAAACACTATTTATATATGGTGCTCTTATAAATGTCATAGGATAATTCCCAATATGTTTAATATCAGCATTAGTCACAAAGCTTGAAAGTTGTCTTCCGTATGCATTACGCTTTACAGTGACAGGAAGAGTTCCTATGTGGACAGTGTCATCATCAGCTATATGTCTAGCAAGAAGTATAAGACCTGCACAAGTTGCAAGAGTAGGAAGTCCATTGTTAATCATACAACGGATATCATCCATCATATCCAGCTTGTTAAGAAGCTGTCCCTGAACTGTACTTTCACCACCAGGAAGTATAAGACCATCTATCCCCTCTAAATCATCCCTTTGACGAAGCTGTTTAGCTGTATGTCCAAGACTTTCAATCATATGAGCATGCTCTATGAAAGCACCCTGTACAGCAAGTATGCCTATAATCATAATAATTAAAACCTCTTTTCTAGCGTCCACGCTCTTCCATAATAATCTGTATTTCGCTAGGATTGATACCAACCATAGCTTCTCCAAGATCCTCTGATAATCTGGCGATAAGAGCAGCATCCTGATAGTTAGTAACAGCCTGGACGATAGCAGATGCACGCTTTGCAGGGTTGCCTGACTTAAAGATACCAGAACCTACGAATACACCTTCGGCTCCAAGCTGCATCATAAGGGCAGCATCAGCAGGAGTAGCAACACCACCGGCAGCAAAGTTAACAACAGGAAGCTTGCCGTTATCATGAACGTAAAGAACAAGGTCGTAAGGTACCTGTAGCTGCTTTGCTTCTTCAAAAAGCTCATCCTTGTGCATAGATGTTATCCTGCGGATCTCTGAATTCATTTTTCTCATGTGGCGCACAGCCTGGACAACATCACCAGTACCAGGTTCACCTTTAGTTCTTATCATAGATGCACCTTCATTGATTCTTCGTAAAGCTTCACCTAAATCTCTTGCTCCACATACGAAAGGAACATTAAACTGAGTCTTGTCGATATGATATATATCATCAGCAGGAGAGAGAACCTCAGATTCATCTATATAATCAATCTCTATAGCCTGAAGAATCTGTGCTTCTACGAAGTGACCAATACGGCATTTTGCCATAACCGGGATACTTACTGCATCCTGTATACCTTTTATCATCTTAGGATCACTCATACGTGATACACCGCCAGCAGCTCTTATATCAGCTGGGATTCTTTCAAGTGCCATAACAGCACAAGCACCAGCAGCCTCAGCTATCTTAGCCTGTTCAGGAGTAGTTACATCCATGATAACACCGCCCTTTAACATCTGGGCGAGTCCTTTGTTTAATTCGTATTGTGAAGTAGTTGTCATAATAAATAACCTCTTTTCCTTATGTTTAAATACTGATATTTATTGTAAGACCAATCATATAAAGTGTGTCATGACTGGTTGATTACGTTAAGTAATCACTAACTTGTGGATATAATAGAACTTATCTGGATATATTAAAATACTCAATATAAAGAAAAAAAGCAATGCCAGTTGATATTAAACTGGCATTTAAATACAAGAAAAATACATACAAAATGATAATGTCAGATGTAGATGCAAAAGTAAAAAAGCTCTTTCCTACAGTCAGAAAAAGCTTTTTTATATTAGAAATATTATGTTTAAGTTAAAGCAGCATTACTATGAGATGCATGAAATTCATGAAATTCATGAATTTCTCAGCATTACAATATATCACTGCCATCTGGTATCTTAGATATAATCGTTTTGTTGATTCTTATAAAGAATATAAGCGAAACAGTGAGTGATATAAGTTCAGCAATAGGAAATGCCCACCATACAGCATGTAGTCCTCCAAGCTTAGAGAGTATGAAGGCTGCTGGGATGAGTACCACAAGCTGACGCATGATGGATACAAGCATGCTGAATACCGCTTTTCCTAGTGCCTGGAATACTGTACCACATATAATACAGAACCATGCGATGAGATAATGGATACCAATTATACGTAATGCAGGGATACCTATTCTTAACATATCATCAGATGCATTAAACATACCAAGCAGTACCTGTGGAATACCTTCAAAACATAGGAAACCTATAAAAGTAAGTGAAAATGCAGTTATAAGGCTTAGTTTGATAGTCTTTAGCATACGTTTTCTGTTCTGTGCTCCATAATTATAAGCAATAATAGGTGTTATACCGTTGTTCAGACCGAATACTGGCATAAAGAAGAAACTCTGAAGCTTGAAGTATACACCAAATACGGCTGTAGCTGTAGAAGAGAAACCTATGAGGATTCTGTTCATGGAGTAAGTCATGACAGAACCGATAGACTGCATAATAATAGATGGCACACCTATGGCATATATCGTGCCTATAATATGTGCATCTGGTCTGAACCTGTGGAAATCAAGCTTGATTTCATGGTTAAACTTATGGTTACATGTTCCGGCAACTATGGCTGCAACACACTGACCGATAACAGTGGCAACAGCAGCACCAGTAACACCCATCCTTGGACAGCCTAAAAGACCAAATATCATAATAGGGTCGAGGATAATATTTGTAATAGCACCACACAGCTGTGATGTCATGCTGAATATGGTACGTCCTGTAGATGTTAACAGACGTTCAAAGAAAATCTGTGCAAGTAGTCCGAAAGAGAATATCATAACAGTACTTAAGTATTCTATTCCGTATTCCATAATCTGCATATCAGCGTTTCCCATCTGGCTTTTATAGAAAGGCTTAACTATAGTGAAACCAAGAATTAAAAAGACGATATAGCTGCATACATATAAAAATGCTGCATTTGATGCAATCTTATTCGCTTTCTTATAGTTGTGTTCACCAAGCGACTTGGATAGTAAGGCATTCATACCAACGCCGGTCCCGGTGGCAACAGCTATAAGAAGAGTCTGCAGCGGGAATGCCAGAGAAACTGCAGTAAGAGCATTCTCTGATAACTTGGCAACAAATATGCTGTCAACAATGTTGTAAAGTGCCTGAACAAGCATAGAAATCATCATTGGCAAAGACATGTTAAATAATAGTTTGGCTATGGGCATAGTACCCATTTTATTTTCTACCCTAGGGGCAGAGTTTGTTTCCTGACTCATAAATCCTCCTGTGTGTAAATAATGTAAAAATATGACAATAACTTATATAGTATAGCATAAATCATAAAATGGTACAATGAGAGGATGATAAAGGGAATTAATAAGAGAATTAATAAAGAAAATCAATAGAAATCAAAAAAAGATTGAGTACAAATAATAATAAATAGTACCGGAATGAATGGAACGTATGGTATTCATTCCATTCATTCTGGTATTAAATCAAGATATCCAAATAACCAGATTATAGACTATAACTGTGTTTTTAAGGTTTCTCTTTCCTTGATTGGGACATCTAATATATCCATCGCTTCATCAGCAGACTTGTTAAGCTTAGTCATGATGTTTCTGATATCTTTTAAGGTAGCATCAGCACGTCCTTCCTCACGTCCTTCCTCACGTCCTTCTTCACGCATAACATCCATAACACCCTCTTCATCATATTCAAAAATACTCACGTCAATCACCTCGTCCCTGTGTTTTATGAAGAAATCAGATAGTACATCATCTTTAATACATTCATCTACAGCTTCGATAACAGCAAGCCTTACTTTCATCCCAAGTCTGTCAATTTTATAGCGGACCTTATTAACAAATGTCATATAGTCTTTAAGAGAACGGCATCTGTCAAGAATATTAGTAGTGAACAATCCTGAGTTAACGGACATCTCCTGAGTGTCAAAGATACCATCTGAAACTTTATCAGAAGTACCATCAGAAGAGTTATCGTAATTAAGATTAATCATGGTAACTTCCAATTCAAGCTCGGGAAAATCAACATGGTGTTCAAACATATCTGACAATTTAAGAATCTTAATACGTTCCGTCATATGTTCACGTCCATTATAAAAAGTAATAAAATGTGGCGTTGGAAGCTTAACCATACTTTTTCTATGTAACATACTATTAGAAAATAAATCTCTATACACTTCAGATACATAGTGTAAAAATCTGAGAGGCATATTGTGATTAACGGTTGACTGCTGTTCAAACATATATAACTCGTAACTAAATACGAAAGAAGCATCATTCTTATACTTCATATATACGCCACCCTTTAGTGTTGTTATAGTAAGTTCATCAATATTCGTGTGAGATGAATTATTAAGTGCATTGTATAAATCTAATAGATTATGTTTGTCTGAGTACAACAGACAGAATACATTGTCACTGTATCTTTTGGTAGTAGTAGATGAGTTATCATCATTCTTAGTTTTATGCTGGATATAGATATTATCGTTAGATCTCATAAGCAGAATCTCCTTTAGTAAATATAGTAAATAAATGAGTGTTAATGTGAAAACAACAAACAGAACTGCTATGAAATCAATATATAATATACTTATAAACATATTGTAACATCTGTCAACTTATATAACAAGCAAAAGAGAGCACAATATGGCAGCCATAATATAGCTGCGTAGATATCTGCAACGATTGAACATAGTATATTCTGTCTGGTTATGCATGGGGATAATAAGATACTGGATCCAGCTATAAATGCGTATATAGAACATAAGAAGGTTGAAAATACATCATATAATAACAACCTGTATATTCATGACTTAATTAAGTATATTAATAATATAAAACATTGATGCAATGATGTCAATATATAATTAATAAAAAATATAAATAAAATACATTGACATTTTTATCATTTATGATATATCTGCGATAATATATCATAAATTATTCAACTACTTTATAATTAAACATTGATGTATTCAAGGCTTTAGTAAGCCACATATACATAATAATGTTTAAAAGGGTAATATACCGGCACAATAAGTAATATCAGCCAGAATTATATTATTCAGAATTAGTAGAATGGAGTCAGCAGGATATGTCAGGAACATTAAAAAAAATAAGCCCAAAAAGTAACAGCGAAACAAACAGCTGCGGATACGATAACAGGATAATAACAAAGAAGGCAATAGAATACTATGAGAAAATGCTTATAATGGCAGAAAAAGAAACACAGACAATAAAGAAATATATAAGAGATGTAAAAAAACTTATGATATATGCTAATGGCAGAAGCATAAGCAAGGAACTGCTCTTAAAATACAAAGAATACCTTGAAAAATGTGGTAACTATAAAATATCAAGCATTAATTCATATCTTGCAGCAGCCAATAACTTCTGCGATGTGATGGGATGGACAGATATAAGAGTGAAAATGATAAAAGTACAGCACGAAACCTTCATACCAGAAAATAAAGAGTTAACAATGCAGGAATATGAAAAACTCGTAAAAACAGCTTACAAGAAAGGTGATATACGGCTTGCCCTTATTATAGAAACACTTGGAAGTACAGGGATACGAATAAGCGAGCTTAAATATATAACAGCTGAATCACTGAAATATGGAATGACAGATATTCATAATAAAGGAAAAGTAAGACGTATATTGTATCCTGGTGAGCTGCTAAAAGTACTGCAAAAATATGCAAAAGACATGAATATATTACATGGCTGTATATTCATAACAGCCTGCGGCAATCCTGTAAACCGGAGTAATGTATGGAGAATGATGAAAAACCTCTGTCATGATGCAGGAGTCAGGGAAGAAAAAGTATATCCGCATAACATGAGACACCTTTTCGCCAGAATATTTTATAAAATAAAAAATGATATCGCAAAGCTTGCAGATGTACTTGGACACAGCAACATAGATACAACGAGAATATATATAAAATCAACTGGAAGGGAACATAAAAGACAGCTGGATAGGATGAATATGATAATAGATATGGGGTAGATAACATAATAAATATTATGTTGTATTATCGCAGAATCTTCACAGATGATAGCACATCATAAATGATAAAACAAGAGATTATTACATATTTCATATTAAAATACAATATTTCGACATTATTAAGACATTTAATTTACATTATTATAGACTATATTTTGCATATTATATGAGTCATTTCATATAAATAACGCATTATAATTGTAAACATACATTTAATCTTATGCCATTTCAGGCGGCAATTCCATATAAGTAGAACAATTATACAACATAATATTTATTACGTTGTATCGACAATAAGCTAAAAATAAGCTGCAAGCAGTCAGGCAGAATCAAAAATGATTGCAGGTGAGGTATTATGCAGATCAACAGAGAAGATTACATAATCGAACGTGATTATAGAAAGAAAAGACTTGAAGAGTTTCAGGAAGCTATTCAAGAAAATCTGCGTGGGTTATCTACGGAGATTATAGCTGAGTTGGTGGATGAGAGAGAACGCCAGAATCTTACGCAGAAGGATGTAGCAGATATAACAGGCATACTTCCTTATAATCTCGCAAGATTTGAGACAGGAACGCGCATTCCGACACTCGTTGTGCTTGAAAAGTATGCTTCGGCACTGGATAAGCATATAGAGATAAAGCTTTGTGATAATAAAAAATAAGCAAATGAGTTATTTAATAATATACATAATTAAATAATAATAAGGTGATGGTATAGTGAAAAAAATTTTATATATAGTCGAAGCAATGGGTGGAGGAATATTTACATATATAGTTGATTTGGCAAACGAACTTGTTAATGAATTTGATATATATATAGCATATGCAGTTCGACCACAGACACCCTCCAATTATAAAAGTTATTTTAATAAAAAAATACATCTTATAGAAGTGAAAAATTTTTGTAGAGAAATAAATCCACAAAAAGAAATAGCAGCCTTAAAGGAAGTAAAAAAAATTTACAATAAAATAAAACCAGATGTTATTCATCTTCACAGTAGTAAAGCAGGTGCAATTGGAAGAATAGCATTTGATGGAAATAAAATCCCGTTATTTTATACACCACATGGATATAGTTTCCTGATGGAAAACTATAATCCATTGAAAAGATATATTTTTAAAATGATTGAAAAACAATGTGCTAGAAGAAATTGCATGACAATCAGTTGCAGTATTGGAGAACATAAAGAAACATTAAAAATTACAAATAATGCAACATATATTAATAATGCAATTAATACATCAGATTTAAATGAAAAACTTAAAAATGTAAATAATGAAGCACATCCGTTTACAGTATTTACTTTAGGCCGCATTTGTTATCAAAAAAACCCCTCTTTTTTTAATGAAATAGCAGAAGCTATGCCAAATACAAAATTTTTATGGATTGGAGATGGAGAATTAAGAGATAAATTAAAAGCAAAAAATATAGAAATTACTGGTTGGGTAAATAGAAAAGAGGGGCTTCAAAAAAGCATGAATGCAGATGTATTTATTTTAACCTCATTATGGGAAGGACTTCCAATATCATTACTAGAATCAATGTATATGAAGAAACTTTGCGTTGTAAGTAATGTAATAGGTAATAGAGATGTTATTCATAATAATAAAAATGGCTATGTTTGTAATTCTGTTGATGAGTTTGTAAAAGCAATCAAAGAAAATAAAATAGAATATAGAGAACAGGCTTATAAAGATATACTAGAAAAATATGATACCAAAATTCAAGCAAAACAATATGCACATATATATAGAGAAAGGATAGGGGAGATATATGGTTACACCGAAGATGATTGAAAAAGAAACTATGAATTCAGAAAAGAAAAAAACAGCTAAAAATGATTATTTTGCATTCTATATTGGAAGACCATTATCATATGTTTTAACAATTCCTTTTTTGTATACTAACATAACACCTAATATAATTTCGATATTTTCAGTATTTCCATTAATAATTGGATTTATTTTGATATATTTAGCAAAAACAAAAGAATTGTTAATTGTTGGTTGGTTATTGTTTTTTATTTGGAATTTACTTGATGGAGTGGATGGAAATATAGCAAGATACAAAAAGATTTTTTCTCCATTGGGTAGTGTTTATGATGCAATGAGTGGGTATATAGCTATGGTATTATCTTTTTTTGCATGGGGTATTGCAGCAGCTCATTCTAGTGGAATATTAAGTGGTTTTATAAAAGTGAATCCAGATTTATATATAATTATTGGGGCATTATCAGGGGTTTTTGTTATATTTCCTAGACTTATTATGCATAAATCATTGACAACCATTGGTGATAAAAATGCAATGAACTCTGTTAAAGATAAATCTGAATATGGATTTGTTAAATTAATAGCATTAAATTTAACATCTATTTCAGGATTTGTTCAAGTGTTTATGTTACTGGCTATTGTTTTCAACTGTTTAGACCTATTCACTGTGGTATATTTTTTTATAAATTTTGTTGTGATGTTAGCTTCATTAAGAAATATATTTAAATTTGAACAAAATTAAGGAGTATAAATAAATATTATGAATTTATATAATGATGAAAAATATATGGAAGATATATGTTATGTTGCTAATTTACAGCTTCCATGGGATAGATTAAAAAATAAAAGTGTTATGATATCCGGTGCAAGTGGATTAATAGGAAGTTTTTTAATTGATGTTATTTTAGAAAAAAATAATATTGATAATTTGAATTGTACGGTTTATGCATTGGGTAGAAATATAGAAAAAATTAAATCAAGATTTTCAAAACATACTAATAATTCTAATCTTATATATATTCAGTATGATGTTAGGCAATCATTAATGTTTAATAATATTAATAATATCGATTATATTTTGCATCTTGCTTCGAATACACATCCATTATTATATGCTACAGATCCTATTGGTACAATTACAACTAATATAATAGGTTTACAAAATATGTTAGAATTTGCTACTCAATGTAATACATCTCGTTTTTTATTTGCATCGTCTAATGAAATATATGGCGAAAATCGTGGCGATGTAGAATTGTTTGATGAAGATTATAGTGGATATATTAATTGTAATACACTTAGAGCGGGATATCCTGAAAGTAAACGATGTGGTGAAGCATTATGTCAGGCATATAAAACTCAAAAAAATCTTGATGTTACTATCGCACGTATTACACGCTCCTATGGTCCAACGATGAATATGTCAGATACTAAAGCAGTAAGTCAGTTTATAAAAAATGGAATTACAAAAAAGGATATAGTTTTAAAATCAGCTGGCAATCAGTATTATAGCTATACTTATATGGCAGATGCTGTTAGTGGATTATTATATATATTATTAAAAGGTCAAAATGGTGAAGCGTATAATATTGCTGATGAAAATAGTGATATAACACTAAAAGATTTAGCCTCAATAATTGCGCAAAATTGTAATACTAAAGTGGTTTACAAACAGCCGGATATTAACGAAGCGATTGGATATAGCAAGGCTACAAAAGCGAGGCTTAAAGGACAAAAGTTACATAATTTGGGTTGGAGTCCTAAATATGATATTAAATCAGGCATAGAAAGAACTATATATATGCTTACATAAATTTGAACATTTTAAACTAGGAGATTAAATATATGAAAAATTATTTAATTTTATTAGCTGGTGGAGTTGGTAAAAGAATGGGTGCAGATATTCCTAAGCAATTTGTGAAGGTTAAAGGTAAGCCTATAATTGTTTATTCAATTGAAAACTTTGAGCGTAATAATAAGATTGAAAAAATAGTGATAGTGTGTGTAAAAGAGTGGATTCCTTATCTTAAAGAATTAATTAATGAATATAAATTGACTAAAGTAGAGTGGATTATAGAAGGTGGACATACAGGACATGATTCAATAAGAAATGGAGTTTTTTTCTTGAAAAATAAAATACAAGCAGAGGATTATGTAATTATACACGATGCTGTAAGACCAATACTTCCGCAAAAAGCAATTAACGAAGTGTTACGAGTTGCTCATTTTTATGGGAATGCTTCATCATCTATTGTTTGTCATCCACCTATAGTTTATACAGATGATTTTATATCTGGAATATCTGATATAGATAGAGAACATGTAATGCTTACGGCTTCTCCACAAGTATATAAATTTAATAATATATTGAAGTGTTATGAAAAAGCTGAAGAGGAAAACAAACATGATTTCACTTTTACAAGTTCATTATTCATATATTATGGTGAACGAATATATTTTGCAAACGGAACAACAAGTAATATAAAAATAACTAAAAAAGAGGATTTAGCATTGTTTGAGGCATTACTAGGTATTCCCGAGGAATTACTTTATAGCTGAAAATAGTGAAAATAAAAATTGATTTAAGAAGGAGGCGATTGTTTGAATTGCTCAGAGTATTTAGTCGATTATTTAATAAAACATGGAGTTAGTGATATATTTGGATATGCAGGTGGATATATTGTACCATTTATGGATGCTTTATATAAACAAAAGGATAAGATAAAAACACATGTATGTTATAACGAGCAAGGGTGTGCATTAGCAGCTGTTGGATTCGCAAGAACTTCAGGTAAGATAGGGGTATATTTTACTACATCTGGTCCCGGAGCAATAAATGGGCTAAGCGGGTTGGCAGATGCTTGGTTTGATGGATTTCCAATTATGGGAATTTGTGGAAATGTTCCGACAAATGAAATGAAAGGATTTTCCGGTATTCGTCAGAATGGATTTCAAGAAATGGATTTAGTATCAATGACAAGAAATATATCAAAATATTCAGTTACGGCAAACACGAGTGAAGGCTTTTCAGATATAGTAAGTCGTGCATATAATATGGCTACATTAGGTAGGAAGGGAGGTGTCATTATTGATTTTCCACTCAATATACAACAAACCGATATTACTTGTAGGTAATGGTGTTAGAACAGCAGGGGCTGTTGATTTAGTACACGAATTTGCTAGAAAAACTAATATTCCTATATTAACAACAATGAATGGGGTAGATATAGCCCAAAATGATTTGCATATTGGATTTATTGGGACACATGGTAATAGGATTGCTAATATGATGTTGAATCAATGTGATTTACTTGTTACTGTTGGTGCTAGGTTGGGAATTAGACAAGTTGGTAAAAATAATAAAAATTTTGCACCCAAAGCGGATTTAGTTAGATGTGATATTGATGAATATGAGCTGAGTCGAAATATAAAGGAAGATGAAAAAAAATATCATACAGATGCTAGAGATTTTATGCGTATGATTCTTGAAGAAAATGTTCATAATTATCTAGATTGGAAAAAACATTGTCTTGAGGCTAAAAAAATATTAGATGAATATGATTTACAACCTGGAAATCTTGTAATTAAAAAAATATCGTCTATGTTACCAGAAAATCCTATAATATCTGTTGATGTTGGTATGAATCAATGTTGGGCAGCACAATCTTTACATTTAAGTGGTGATAATGGAAGAATTCATATTGGTGGAGGATTTGGTGCAATGGGATGCGGGTTACCATATGCCATTGGTTCTTCTATTTCTATAGATAACGGAATAGTATATTGCATAACAGGAGATGGTGGGATTCAAATGAATATTCAAGAGCTTCAAACAATTAAAAGGGAAAAGTTGCCTATAAAAATTTTTGTTTTAAATAATAAAGTGCTCGGTAAAATAAGTGAAACTCAACATTATAATCATGACAATAGATTTGCCAATACTGCTGAAAGTGGGGGATATACTGTTCCAGATTTTAAATTAATATCAGAAGCATATGGTATTAAGTCTGCAACATTACAATCTTATAAAGAATTGGATAAATATAAATCGTGGTTTACAGATAATCAACCATGTTTATTTGATATAAATCTTCCAACTGAAAGTTTTTTAACACCGAAGATTAGATTTGAAACAGGCATGATGTATCCTAAAATAGAAGATTCTGTTTTTGAAAAAGTTAAAAATATTTTAAAAAAATAAATTTATATATAATCAATTATAAACACATATAAAGCAGGTGGAATATGGACTTAATAAGCATAATTGTTCCAGTATATAATGTAGAAAATTATTTAAAAGAATGTATTGAGAGTTTAATTAATCAATCATATAGCAATACAGAAATATTATTAATAGATGATGGATCTACAGATAATAGTGGTATTATTTGTGACGAATATCAAAAAGTAGATAGTCGAATTACAGTATATCATAAAAAAAATGGAGGCTTATCTGATGCACGAAATTATGGAATTGAAAGAATGAATGGTAATTATGTAACATTTGTTGATAGCGATGATTTTATTTCAATTTATACATTAGAAATTATGTATGAAGTTGCAATTAATCATAATTCAGATTTGGTTTTTACAAAAAATGCTGTACGTTTTAATGATGGTGATCGTGTTATAGTAGCAAATAACAATAATATTGAAGGAATAACAAAATTATTTTCTCAAGATGATATATTAGAATATTCTTTTTATCAAAAATCAAATGTTACAGGAGCACCGGGAAAACTTTTTTCAAAAAAAATATTTGAAGATGGATTACGATTTCCATATGGAGTGTATTTTGAAGATTTAGCAACAACCTATAAGTTTATTATGAGAGCAAATAGAATAGTTATGATTGATACTCCATTATATGCATATAGAATGAGAAATGATAGCATAATCCATCAAAAATTTTCAACAAAAAAATTAACCTGTATTGAAGTGACGCAAAATTTATATAATGATATCATTCAAAAACGACCACAATTAAAAAAGGCAGCTGCATCTAGATGTTGTAGTTGTAATAGAATGGTGTATTCTCAAATATCATATAAAGATAAAAAAAATAGAAATTTAATTTGGAATGAAATATTAAAATATAGAAAAATAGTTATATTGGATAATAAAGCAAGAAAACGTGAAAGAATTAGTTGTGGAATTAGTTATCTAGGTCAAAATGCTTTTTATGCATTTAATTACATAATTATTTATTTGAAATATAAAATTCTAAAAAGATAGGTGAAGATATGGATAAAGGAGTAATTACATTTTCTTTTGATGATGCAAGAGAAGATACATATAAAGTATTTAAAAATATATTAGAGCCAATGCGTATTCCAGCTGTTGTATATGTCCCAAGTGGATTTGTCGAAACAGGATATAATAATGTTCTTGAAATAGGCTATAATGGTTTAATGTCAAAGCAAGAACTTGATTATGTTAATCAATGCCGATTATTTGAAATTGGTGGACATGGATATATGCATAGAAATGATTTTGAAGATATAGAATTGGGCGTTGATAAATTAAAAGAATGGTATCCTGATATAAATTCAATTGGATTAGCAAGTCCTCATTCGAAAATTAATAAAACCTTTGTTATGAACAATTTATCTAGATATAAAAAATTGGGCTTTTCATATGTAAGAGGAGGACGTAATTTTGAAAAATTTACACGAATAAAACGAGCCGTATCACTTATGGCCAGACTTACAAAATCTCCAGTGATATTTAAATGGTGTTATATGCATTCTGTTAATAAAATGCCATCAAATTATTATTTGAATGCAATACCTATCCATAAATTGACAACATTAAATCAAGTTATAGCAATAGTTGATTACTGTGTTAAAAATAAATGTTGGGCTATATTAGAGTTTCATGGTATAGATAAAAAAGCATCTAAAGAATACACAGAAGAATTTTGCTGGTTAGAAGATGATTTTATTTCATTATGTAATTATGTAAAAAAACTTGAAAAGGAAAATTTAATTCTAATAGAAACACCTATAAATATCGTTTTGGGGGAAAAGTGATGGAGGAAATGGAACATTTACATACTGTTTTACTTATTTTAATGGATGAAATAGATAGAGTATGTAGAATGAATAAAATAGAATACACAATAACTGGTGGAAGCATGCTAGGAGCTGTTCGTCATAATGGATTTATTCCTTGGGATGATGATATGGATATAGCATTAACTAGGAAAAATTATGAAAGGTTATTGGAGAATAAAGATAAGTTTGGAGAAAATTTTTTTTTACAAACGTATGATACAGATTCTAATTATTATTATGGATATGCAAAATTATTGTTGAATAATACGGTTACAGTAGAGTATGGTCATGAAAATACAAAATATAAAAAAGGTATTTTTATTGATATTTTTCCTTTGGATAATGTGCCAAGTGAAAAAAATATAAGAAATAAACAAGAAAAAATTAATTATTTTATACAAAAATTATTACGAAAGAAAATGAACATATCAGATAATCCTAATTGGGGTATAAAGCAAAAAATATTATCAAAATTATTAAGTTTTATAGGAGTATTTGTAGATGGGAATAGACTTGTTCATAAATTGAATTTTAATATGAGAATTGCAGAACATGAAAATTCTACTTATATTACTAATTTATGTGGAATGTATGGTTATCAAAAAGAGATGGCACAAGCTGATTGGTTTTTAAATTATCAAGAAATAAAATTTGAAAATAAAAATTATATGGTAATAAAAGAACATGATAAATATCTTACAAAGTTATATGGTAATTATATGGAATTACCGCCATTAGAAAAAAGACATACACATGAATTTGGAAAAATAGATTTTGGAAAATATTAATTAATATGGAGAAAATTATGAAAACAAAAGCACGCGTAATAGCATTTTATTTGCCACAATATTATCCTGTAAAAGAAAATGATGAAATGTGGGGGAAAGGATTTACAGAATGGAGAAATGTTGCAAAAGCTAAACCTCTTTTTAAAGGGCACTACCAACCTCAACTTCCTGCTGATTTAGGTTTTTATGATTTACGTATACCTGAGGTTAGAGAGGAACAGGCAAAAATGGCAAGAGAAGCCGGTATAGAGGGATTTTGTTATTGGCATTATTGGTTTGGTAATGGTAAAAGAATTTTAGATATGCCGTTTAATGAAGTATTAACATCAGGGAAACCAGATTTTCCATTTTGTTTGGGATGGGCAAATCATTCTTGGTCAAATAAAACATGGCAAAAATTAGATAGATTTCAAAAGGATACTACGTTTATTGAACAACTTTATCCAGGAAAAGAAGATTATGAAGCACATTTTTATGCTATGCTTCCAGCTTTTAAGGATTCAAGATATATTACCGTTGATGATAAACCTCTATTTCTTATATATGCAGCGGAGCAATTACCTAATGCTAAAGAATTTATTGATACTTGGAATGAACTTGCACATAAAAATGGATTGAAGGGATTTCATTTTGTAGCAAGAACTGCTTCAACAGGAACTTTAAATCCACGTATTTCAAGAAAAAAATTATTTAATTCAGTAAATGAACGATATAACAAATTATTATCTTTGGGATTTGATGCTATTTCATCAAGTACGCTAAAGCAAGCAGATATAATGACAAAAGGCTATTATCGAAAAATGCTTAATATATTGCTCAGTAGAAAAAGTTTTCAATTAGGGACGGAACGTTACGATTATAAAAAAATTATAGAACATTTATACTATCCTGAAGATGAAAGACAAGATGTATATCCTCAATTGGTTCCTAGATGGGATAAAACACCAAGAAAAGGCAGAGATGCCCAAATTTATTATAATAGCACACCAGAATATTTTAGAAAATCTATAAAATATGCTTTAGATAAAATAAAAGATAAGCCTGATGAAAAGAAAATATTATTTTTATTTGCATGGAACGAATGGGGAGAAGGTGCTTATATGGAACCTGATTTAAAATATGGACATGGTTATTTAGATGTTTTAAGAGAGGAGATTTGTTTATAATGAATGTTGCAGTTGTTATTGTCACATATAATCGTTTAAATCTTTTAAAAGAATGTATTTATAATGCATTAAATCAAAACAATATTTATACAGAATTAGTAATTGTAAATAACAAAAGTAATGATGGCACATATGAATATTTAGAAACTTTATCTGATGATAGAATACATTGCATACATGAGCAAAATAATATTGGTGGTGCAGGAGGGTTTCATGATGGTTTGGAATATGCTTATAAATACACACAATGTGAATGGTTTTTATTAATTGATGATGATGCAATAATAGATAATAATTATATTAAAGAGATTCAATCTAAAATGACAACTGATTATGAAGCATATGCTGGAACGGTATATGTAAATAATGAAATAGATATTCGACATAGAACTAGAAAGGATAATGGTACAGTTGCAATTGAAGAGTATGATAAACCTTTTTTTAAATGTGATATAGCAACGTTTTGTGGTCTTCTTGTTTCTAGAAAACTTGTTAAAGAGATAGGTTATCCGCGAAGAGATTTTTTTATATGGGAAGATGATACAGAGTATTGTTATAGATTTATGAATATATCATCAATATTAGTAGTAACATCTGCTATATTAAATCATAAAACTTACAACCCTAATTATAAAATAGGTGATACGATAAAGGATGATTGGAAATGGTATTATGGTTTTAGAAATCAGCTTGTAATGTACAAAACTTATGAAAAAAGAAAATATATTATAAAAATTTTAAAATTATATACAAGAGCTATTCAATACAAAATAAAAGCTTTGACTTCAAAAAAGCAACATGAAGAATATTTGCATAATTCTGAATTAAGATTTGATGCGATAAGAGATGCATCAAAAGAAAAAATGGGTAAAAATGCTAAATATTAATTTTAATAATAGTGAAAGTGAAGGTATTCTGTTATGAATATTCATTTATTTGTTACAATATTATCAATGTTTTTAATAGTATATTTATTTCATAACAGAGATGTATTTGGTCCATCGTCTATTGTGTGTGGTGTGTTTGTATTTTGCAGTTATATTGCTATTTATTCAAGTCAAAGATTAAATTTAAATTTAAGTTTTAAAGCATATAGTTTATTGGTATATGGAATATCATCTATAAGTATAACAAGTATATTAATAAGTGTGTTTTATAAATTGAATTATAAAAATACTAATCTTTTTTTGGAAACAAACATAACATATATAAAAATCTATAATAGAAAGTTAATAATTTCTATATGTAGTATACTTTTTTTGATTTCATTGATTAGTCAAATTAAACTGGCGCTTTCTATAAGTGGTGGAAGTCTTTCAAATTTAATTTATGCATACAGAATGGAAATGCTTTCGGGTACAGAACGAATACCGAGTATTGTATCTAATATGGAAACTGTAAATTATGCAATTGGATATTTGGCTATATATATTCTTGTGAATAATTTTTTTATTATAAAAAAAGTTGATTCATTATTGCTGTTGATAATAATTTATCCATGTGCGATTGGTATTTTATCTGGCTCTAGGGGTGAAATTATACATTATTTTATATTTTTTTTAATTATATATTATTATTATTATTTAATAGATAAAAATAAAAAAAATATAGATGGAAAACTCATATTGAAAATAGTATTGATATTTGCAAGTATGTTTTTAGTTTTTTACTTTATAAAATTTGCAATTGGGCGTCAAGATCAATTAGGATTAGTCGAATATATTTCAGGACATTTGGCAGCACCACTTAAATTATTTGATTTGTTCGTAAATGAAAATCATATAACAAAATATTGGGGAGAAGAAACATTTACTCGATTATTGGCCACTTTTATGAAAGGTAGTGGAACAGACTTAAGATATAATACATATGCGACATTTAGATATATAAATGGACTTAGTTTAGGTAATGTATATACTGCTTTTAGAGCATACTATGCTGATTTTGGTTTATCAGGTATAGTTATAGTTCCTGCTTGTATTTCATTATTTTCATCTATATTATATTGGAATTTTAGAGTTCATACATTGAATCAAAAGGCGATTATAAATAAAAATCTTTTCTTATATGCATATGTAAGTTATGGATTATTTATGATGTTTTATTCAAACCAGATTATGGAATATATGATTAATATTTCTTTTCTGAAAATGGTTATCGTATGGATAACCTTTGACTATGTTTTTGTACGTGGAAAAATAAAATTTAAGTGATGTTTTGCTATAAAATATTCTATTAAAGTTTAATTTTGTAAAATATAATAAGGAATTAATAATGAAAAATAAATCTTTAAAAGTTAATTTTGTAATGAACATAATACTAACATTATCCTCTTTTATATTTCCATTAATTACATTTCCATATATTTCAAGGATATTATTACCTGCCGGAACAGGAAAGGTTTCATTTGCGGCATCAATAATTTCTTATTTCTCAATGTTTGCACAATTAGGTATACCAACATATGGGATTCGTATATGTGCAAGTGTAAGAGAAAATAAAGAAAAATTAACAAAAACTGTACATGAATTATTGATTATAAATTTATTAATGAGTTTCATTTCATATTGTGCGTTTTTTGTATGTTTATCAGTTGTACCTAAAATGCAAGAAGAGAAAACCCTATTTATAGTAATGAGTTTTACAATTATTTTAACTTCAATTGGTATGGAGTGGTTATATAAAGCACTTGAACAATATACGTACATAACTATACGATCGATAATATTTAAAATTGTAGCATTATTAGCAATGTTTTTATTAATTCATAAACAGTCTGATTATATAATTTATGGAGGGATAACTATATTTGCCGCCTCAGCATCAAATATATTTAATTTTATTAATATACATAAATATATTAATTTAAAACCTCTAGGTAATTACAACTTAAAACAGCATTTCAAACCAATTGGGATTTTTTTTGCAATGGCATGTGCTTCAACCATTTATGTTAATCTTGACAGTGTAATGTTGGGGTTTATGGCAACGGATATAGATGTTGGTTATTATAATGCAGCAGTAAAAATAAAAAATATATTAGTATCAATAGTTACATCGTTAGGAACGGTTTTATTACCGAGAGTTTCTTATTATATTGAAAATAAAATGATGTATGAATTTAAAAGAATTACTAAAAAAGCGATAAATTTCACGTTTATAATTGCAACTCCATTAATGATATATTTTATAATGTTTGCGAGAGAAGGCATATTTTTTTTATCAGGCGAAGCCTATGTTGGAGCAATTATTCCAATGCAATTAATTATGCCTACCCTTTTGTTTATAGGAGTTACAAATGTATTAGGTATTCAAATACTTGTTCCATTAGGAAAAGAAAAAATTGTATTATATTCAGAAATTATCGGTGCAATAACAGATATTATAATAAATGCTATTTTAATTCCTCGATTTATTTCAGCAGGTGCTGCAATAGGAACATTAATAGCGGAATTATCTGTATTTATAGTACAATATTTATCACTTAGAAATGAAGTAAAAAGTGTTTTTAGGCAACTGCATTATTTTAGAATTATTGGTGCTATAGTATTGTCAATAATTGCTTCAATTTGGATAAAAATAATTAATATTAACTATTTTGTAACTTTGGTCATTTCGTCAATATTGTTCTTTGGTACATATATAATATTTTTACTTTTAAAAAAAGAAGAATTAATTGTGGAAATATGGAATATGGTAACAATAAAATTTTTAAAGAAAAAATAATTTAAAAGGGATAGGTGAAAATAAATGCACGATTACTTAATAGTAGGTTCAGGATTATATGGTGCAATATTTGCCCATGAAGCTAAGAAGGCAGGAAAGTCAATTCTTGTGGTTGACAAAAGACCTAATATAGCAGGTAACATTTACACAGAAAAACAGGAAGGTATCAATGTACATAAGTACGGAGCACATATATTTCATACCAATAACAAAAAGGTATGGGAATATATTACACAGTTTGCTGAATTCAACAGATTTACAAATAGTCCTGTAGCCAATTATAAAGGTGAGCTTTATTCAATGCCTTTTAATATGTACACATTTAATAAGATGTGGGGCGTTGTAACTCCAAAAGAAGCAGCAGCTAAGATTGAAGAACAGAAAAAAGAGATAACAGGCGAACCTAAAAATCTTGAAGAGCAGGCAATATCACTTGTTGGACGTGATATATACGAAAAGCTTGTAAAGGGTTATACCGAAAAGCAGTGGGGAAGGGATTGCAAGGAACTTCCAGCATTTATTATTAAAAGACTTCCTGTAAGACTTACATTTGATAATAATTATTTCAATGCTTTATATCAGGGAATTCCAATGGGCGGATATACTAAGATGGTTGAAAATATCTTAGATGGTATAGAAGTAAGATTGAATACAGATTATCTTGAACATAAGAAAGAACTTGATGTACTTGCAGATAAAGTTGTATACACAGGTCCGATAGATGCTTACTTTGATTATAAACTTGGAACACTTGAATACCGTTCAGTAAGATTCGAAAATGAAACACTTGATATGCCAAACTTTCAGGGTAATGCTGCTGTCAATTATACTGACAGAGAAACACCTTGGACACGTATTATAGAGCATAAGTGGTTTGAGTTTGGCAAGGATGAAGATGGCAACGATATTCCAAAGACTATTATCAGCCGTGAGTATTCATCCGAATGGAAGCCGGGTGATGAACCTTATTATCCAGTGAATGATGAGAAGAATGGAAAGTTGTATGAAGAGTATAAGAAGTTAGCAGATGCAGAGGATAAGGTTATATTTGGTGGAAGACTTGGCGAATATAAGTATTATGATATGGATGCTACGATTGCTTCTGTACTTGATAAATGTGAGAGCATATTTGGATAATAATAAATTTTAATATGTTAGGAGAATATATAAATGTGCGGAATAGTAGGCTACACCGGCAAAAACCAGTCAGCTCCAATCCTGTTAAACGGCTTAGCCAAGTTAGAATACCGTGGCTACGACTCAGCCGGTATAGCAGTAAGGGATGGTGTTTCACCAGTCCAGGTTGTTAAAGCAAAAGGAAGATTAAAGGTATTAGCAGAAAAGACTAACGATGGCCAGTCTGTGATTGGAACATGTGGAATAGGTCATACAAGATGGGCGACTCACGGAGAGCCATCAGAAACTAATGCACACCCACACATTTCAGATGATTATAATGTTGTTGGTGTACACAATGGTATTATAGAAAATTATCAGGAGTTAAGAGATAAGCTTACAAGAAATGGTTACAGCTTCTACTCATCAACTGATACAGAAGTGGCTGTTAAGCTTATCGATTATTATTACAAGAAGTATGAGCATACACCTGTTGATGCGATTAACCATGCTATGGTGCGTATTCGTGGTTCATATGCATTTGCGATTATGTTTAAGGAATATCCAGGAGAAATATACGTTGCCCGTAAGGACAGCCCTATGATTCTTGGAGTAAATGATGGTGACTGTTATGTGGCATCTGATGTTCCTGCTATACTTAATTATACAAGAAATGTTTATTATATCGGAAATATGGAGATAGGACGTCTGGCTGATGGTCATATCACATTTTATAACCTTGATGGTGATGAAATAGAGAAGGAACTTGTGGAGATAAAATGGGATGCAAAGGCTGCCGAAAAGGGCGGTTATGAGCATTTTATGATGAAGGAAATCCATGAGCAGCCAAAGGCAGTTAAAGATACTCTTAATTCGGTGCTTAAGGATGGAAAGCTGGACTTATCGGCGGTAGAGCTTACGGATGAGGAGATAAAGAAGATATCACAGATATACATTGTGGCATGTGGTTCAGCTTATCATGTTGGCGTTGTTGCGCAGTATGTCATAGAAGACCTTGCCAAAATTCCAGTACGTGTTGAGCTTGCATCAGAATTCAGATACAGAAAGCCACTTCTTGACCCAGACGGACTTGTAATAGTCATAAGCCAGTCGGGTGAAACAGCGGACAGCCTTGCAGCATTAAGACTTGCAAAGGATAAAGGGCTTAAGACACTTGGTATAGTAAATGTTGTCGGAAGTTCGATAGCAAGAGAGGCTGATAATGTATTTTACACTCTTGCTGGTCCGGAGATAGCGGTTGCCACAACTAAGGCTTATAGTACACAGCTTATAGCAGCATATTGTCTTGCACTTCAGTTTGCATATGTAAGAGGTCAGGTGGAATTATCTGAGTATGAAAGCCTGATATCAGAGCTTGAAACTATCCCTGAAAAGATAGAAAAGATACTTGAAGATAAAGAAAGAATCCAGTGGTTTGCGGCGAAAGTAGCTAATTCAAAGGATATATTCTTTATAGGTCGTGGAATCGACTATGCAGTAAGTCTGGAGGGAAGCCTTAAACTTAAGGAAATATCATATATCCATTCAGAAGCATATGCAGCAGGCGAACTTAAGCATGGAACTATAAGTCTTATTGAAGATAATCTTCTTGTTATAGGTGTGCTTACACAGAGTGAACTTTATGAGAAAACAATAAGCAACATGGTAGAGTGTAAGAGCCGTGGGGCATATCTGTGTGGACTTACTACATATGGAAAGTATGAGGTGGAAGACACAGTTGATTTCACTACATATATTCCTAAGATAGATGAACATTTTGCGGCATCATTGGCAGTAATACCATTACAGTTACTTGGATATTATGTATCAGTGGCAAAGGGCTTAGATGTTGATAAGCCTAGAAATCTTGCTAAGAGTGTTACTGTAGAATAGCTTTGTAAAAAAGCGTTGTCAAATGTTCAACTAAGGTGTAATCAAAGAATAATGTAAGGGGAATGCAATGCAGATTGATAGATGAAGGATGCCCTCCTTAACATGGGATATACTTGCCATTTACCCCTATAAATGTTAAAATCAAATCACGTTAAGATGTGATATTTGTTTAAGAAAATACATTGATTAATGCTTGGTAACATGTATCTAAAAGGGGTGGGTGACATGGCTTTTTTGAATATTCCGAAGGGAAGGTCAGATTTTGAAACAATCCGTAGAGAGGGCTTTTACTATGTAGATAAGACAGGGCTGATAGGTGAAATCCTAAAGTCATCTGGTACTCAGGTTACATTAATAACTCGTCCACGTCGTTTTGGAAAGACATTAGGGATGAGCACGCTTGAATGTTTTTTAGATATTCAAAAAGACAGTCAAAGCTTATTTGATGGACTTGAAATTTCAAAGCAAAGGAATATTTGCGATGAATGGATGAATAAGTGGCCAGTGATGAGCTTAAGTCTTAAGGCTGTTGAAGGTAACGACTTCTCAACGGCATATATGCAGCTTGTTTATGAAGTTGGAGAACTTTATAAGAAACATGAATATCTTATGGAAAGCTCTGCACTGAATGAAGAAGAAAAAAAGCTGTATTGGAATATTCGTTATCAGCATGCAGGAAAGATTGAAGTGATGCGTTCACTTTATATTCTTTCGGAGTTTTTAAGCAGACATTATAATAAGAATGTAATAATTCTCATAGATGAGTATGATGTTCCTATGGCGAGAGCGACAAGCAATGGCTACTATAAAGAAATGCTTGAAATCATGAAGGGATTTATGCAGGCATTAAAAGATAATTCATATCTTAAACTTGCGGTTGTCACTGGTTGTCTGAAAATAGCAAAGGAAAGTATATTTACAGGCACAAATAATTTTGTTTCAAATACTATAACTTCATCCAGATTGAATGAATACTATGGATTTGTTCAAAGTGAAGTTGACAGAATACTTGAAGATGCAGATATAAATGGTAAAGAAGAAATCATGAAGAAATGGTATGATGGATATCATTTCGGAAATGTTGATGTCTATTGCCCTTGGGATGTTATGTGTTATGTTGATGACTTACAGAACAATCCTGATGCAAAACCAGATGAATACTGGAAAGATACAAGTGATAATGCAATCATTCGTTCATTCATTGATTATGCTGGTGTGAGCATTACAAAGAAGATGGAAACGCTGATGAGCGGTGAATATATTTTACAGAGGGTTGACGAGAATCTGACTTACGATTATTTACATTCATCAGAGGAGAATCTTTGGAGTATGATGTATTTAACAGGATATTTAACGCAAGTCAGAGATTGTGATATTGATGAAAAATTGACAGATAATACAATAGCATTAAAAATCCCGAATCTTGAAATTAAACAGATTTTTGAAACGGAAGTTTTTAAGTGGTTTGAGGATAACTCAAAAAAGTGGAATAAAAAAGAATTGTTTTTAGCTGTATGGAGTGGTGATTGCGATAAAATCACAAAAGAAGTGAGCACATTACTAAGAAGAACTATAAGCTACCACGATTATGGAGAAGACTTTTATCATGCATTTCTAAGTGGTATATTTGCTGGTGCAGGATATCAGGTGGATTCAAACAAAGAACATGGTGAAGGTAGAAGTGACATTATTGTTTGTGATACTATAAACGGTCACGTAGCTATTTTTGAAGCCAAACGTGCGGCGGCTTTGGATAATCTGGAATCGGAGTGTGATAAAGCATTGAAGCAGATAGATGAGAGAATGTATGCCAGAGATTTTGAAGATGCTTATGATAGCGAACATATTCACTGCTATGGCATAGCTTTCTATAAAAAGCGTTGTCTTGTAAAGAAAAAGTAATACAAAGTACAAAAAATAAGATTATAAAATTAAGATTACAAATAAATATATTTGCTAAACCCAAAGCCTTTAGAGTATAATATCTCTAAGGGCTTTTTTGTTATGTGATAATATAGCAATTATATATTTTATATAGATATGGTGGCGCATAAGCAGGACGGTTGCAATAGGAAGAACTGATACAAAGGGGAGTGTCCGAAGATAGAATATACTGCTATGGTGTGGCTTTTAAAGGAAAACAAGTTGTTATAAAGATGGGAAAGTAAGATAAAAGGAATATGATAATAGTCTAAAGCAAAATGTGCTGTCACCTCAACGATTTTCAATCGTTAAAGCGACAGCACCTTTATTATTAGAATCAGTCCGAAGCTGGATATTGTTAATTACAGCTTCTGGTTATCCTTCATATATTCATCATATAATCCGATGACCTTATTCATAACCTCAGGTCCAGGAGCACCGAGAGTAAGTCTCTTTTCTACACATGTCTTAAGGCTTATAGCTTCATATACATCTTCTTCAAAGACAGGACTTATTTTCTTGTATTCATCAAGTGAGAGGTCATCAAGAGCGATTCCCTTATCTATGCACATAAGTACAAGCTGTCCTACGATACCGTGGGCATCTCTGAAAGGAACACCCTTCTTTACAAGGTAGTCGGCAGCATCTGTTGCGTTAGTGAAGCCCTTCTTAGCAGAGTCTTCCATACGTGCATCGTTGAACTTCATAGCATCAATCATGCCCTTGAACAGGCTTACACAACCCTTTACAGTATCAATAGCATCAAAAGTAAGCTCTTTATCTTCCTGCATGTCTTTGTTGTATGCAAGAGGAATTCCCTTCATAGTTGTAAGTATGCTCATAAGTGCACCATATACACGTCCTGTCTTGCCACGTACAAGCTCTGCTATGTCAGGGTTCTTTTTCTGTGGCATGATGCTTGAACCTGTGCTGAATGCATCATCGAGCTCAATGAACTTATATTCGTTAGAATTCCATATACATATCTCTTCAGAAAATCTGCTTAAGTGCATCATGATAGTAGAGAGTGCGCTTAAGAACTCTATAACATAGTCTCTGTCAGACACAGAATCCATACTGTTAAGTGTTGGTCCGTCAAAGCCAAGAAGACTGGCTGTCATTTCCCTGTTGAGAGGGTATGTAGTTCCTGCAAGGGCACCAGCACCAAGAGGACAGTAGTTCATTCTTTTATAGATATCGTGAAGTCTGCTTCTGTCACGCTTAAACATCTCAAAATAAGCTGAGAAGTGGTGAGCCACTGTTACAGGCTGTGCCTTCTGCAGGTGAGTAAAACCTGGCATATAAGTTTCAACATTTTCCTTTATTATTCTTAAGATAACTTCCATGAGTTCTCTTACTTCTTCATCAACATTCTTAACTTCGTCCCTTGTATATAGTCTCATATCAAGAGCAACCTGGTCGTTACGGCTTCTTCCAGTATGAAGTTTCTTTCCGGCATCCCCGATGCGCTCAATAAGAGTAGCCTCCATGAATGTATGGATATCTTCATACTCATCAGTGATTTCAAGCTTTCCTGATTCGATATCAGAAAGTATGCCCTTTAAGCCATCTGTGATCTGCTTTCCTTCGTCTTCTGATATGATACCCTGTGCTGCAAGCATAGTGGCATGTGCGATACTTCCTTCTATATCCTGCTTATAGAACTTCTGGTCAAATGAGATAGAAGCGTTAAAGTTGTTTACAAGTTCGTTAGTTTCCTTAGTGAAGCGTCCGCCCCAAAGTTTCATTGTTTACCTCTTTCCTGGGATTGTCGTATTATCACATCATTATAATTTATTATAACATCCCAATTAATAATATTCTATCATAGCCGGGGGCTTTTGATCCCGACATCATATAAATGCATAAATGCAGATTTATATCTTTATTAAATATAGCTGCTGTTTAATCAGTGTGATTGCTTTCATCGCTGTCAAGATTATCAAAATCATCAAGCTCATCAAGACTGAAGTCATCAAGTGGCATAGGTGAATCATGAGGATTAATATCATCATCATATATGGACTGTGTTTCTGTTTTTCTTCTGTCCATCAGAATCACATCATCTTCACATATAAGCTCCTGTATAAGTACAGGCCAGCTGTCTGTGCTTATAACATTCATACGGCACATTCGTTTAAAGAAGTATATACCTATCAATATAATAATGCAGAGCGAAGTGATAATGCAACCTAAAATAAGGTTAACAGGTGTATATTTGAGTGTTATATTATGCTCACCTGCTGGAACATGTACACTTATAAAAGCGCCATATATATCATTTGTTTCAACCTTTTTACCATCTATATATACTGACCATCCTTTATCATATGGAATAGAGCATATAAGAGTTGCATCCTTATCTGCATTAACAGTGCCTTTTATCTTGTTGTTAGTGAATTCTGATACGTTAAGCGAGTTGTTGTTAAGTATGTTAAAGGCTTCTGTGAATCTTGAAGTTTCAAGTGTGTATACACTGGCGTTCATGGATGTGTCAGCTGAAACTACTATCACATCCTCAGGAGTAGCATATCCAAGATCTATGATGGTTCCACCTTTTTTAAGGTCTTTGTAGGTATATTCAGAACCATGTATAGTGACGGTTACTGTGTCACAGGCAGTATTCTTAGTGATCATATACAGGTGTCCGGCTTTCACTGGTTTTACTTCAAAGCCAGCATCAGTAGAGTTCTCATATGTCAGTGTGAACACGTTGGATATTCCTGTAAGATTCTTTATAAGCGAGTTCTGGTTGTCTATGCCTGAGCCTATAGCCTCGCTTCCTTCCCATCCGTAAGGGTCGTTGTATGTCATGTAGCCGATAGGAAGAGTGTATGTGTTTTTATATATGAATTCTCCATCATCACCTGTGTAATATGTCCTTAGAGGACTTTCTGTAAGTATACGGTTTGATATGGCATATTTAACGGAAAACAGACTTTCAGTTACAAGAGTTGCACCGTTATATTTGTAAGCATTAAATGAGTGCTCAAAACCAAGCTTACCAAGGAATTTTTCCATAGCACCATTCGAGGTTGATGAGAATGTTGACATACTGTGGTAGTTATGCCATGCGCCATCATTGTTAGAACGGCTGCCGAACTTTTTATCCATGCGGTAGAAGGATGAGTCATCCTCTGCCACAGTAGATGTGACTGTTTTTACGGCATCATAATCAAGCAGATAAGAGGTACGGCTTGTAGTTCCGATGCCGGTAGAGTCCATATTTATAGTACATTCTATGATACATAAAGAAAATGTAATAAAAAGAACGACAGGAACCCTGAAATCATGCTTAATGTGTATGACCATAAGAAGTGCGTATATAAGTATAAAAGCACCACTAAGGTAAACTATAGTAAAATCATAAGTTTCATCTACTGCAAATACCTGTTCTATAAAGAGCATGATGCCAATAGCTATCCAGAGTGCCGCACCAAGCTGTTTAGTCGTCATACTGCGGATATGTGTAAATGCTTCATAGCACATAGTAAGAAGAAAGAACACATATATGAAGGACTGTCTGCATGGAAGACTGTTAGGAAAGTGGAAGCCATGCCAGATAAAGTTAGGTATATTAAGGTTAAAAGCTGTAAGAAACGCAAGTATAAGAGCTGACTTTCCTATTTTTTCCCTTAAATCTACTTTCTTGTCCATAATATAAAGAGGGAATAAAAGCAGTACTGCTACACCACAGTATATATTAGGGTAGTGTTCAAGTCCTAAGTGTACCGGAACGTCTATAAGATGTCTTGTAATCGTGTTAAGTATGCTAAAGTATAGTGTCAGCTTCTTTGGAAATTCTATGTTGTTGGATGCTGAAAGTGTGAAAGCATAGAATTCTGGTAACAAAAGACATGCTGCAAGTCCACCTGCAAGTAGTGAATATATAGCAAAGTTCAGTATTTTTTTAAAATATATGACAGGCTTTCTTGTTCCCCTGTATGCGATAATAAGTACGATAAAGTATAAAACAACTGATATACATACCATGATAGCTATATAGTAGTTGGTGTATATACATAAACCAAGAGTTATGCAGTAAAGGAAACATTTGTTTTCGTTAACGAGTCTTTCAAGACCGAGTATTATGAGTGGCAGAAGTACAAGACAGTCAAGCCACATTATATTCCAGCTGTAAGCAGCTACGAAGCCTGAAAGAGAGTAGAACATACCAAACAGTGCAATACTGCATTTTCTGTTATCAAATTGCTTTGTTATATAGTAAGTGAATGTAACACTGCTTAAACACAGCTTTAATATGATGATGGAATTCATTATTTCAATCATATATTTCTGAGGAAACAGCACTATAAACCAGTTAGATGGACTGGCAAGATAGTAAGCATATAGGGCTGTGAAGTTGGTTCCCATGCCGATATCCCAGCTGTATGTAAGACTTTCCCCATGTCTTAGCTTGTTCCACAGTTCAGAGAAAAATGGTGCATACTGATGATACATATCTGATCTTAAGTAGCAGTTGTTTCCAAAAGGATATATTTCTCGTGCTATATATAAGGCTGTCATTATGATAAGTGGGATTATAAAAGCAATGATATAAGTTATTCCACCACTTGGAATATTACTATTTGTTTTGTCAAAAAGACAGAAATGTTTCTTAGACTTTTTTGATAAATCAATAGAATTGTTGTTAAGCGAATCCAAAACGATACCCCCTGTTAGTTAATTAAATACATCAGTAAGAGCCAGATATCCTTTTACCCTTACATCATCATATATTACCAAAATATAAAAATACTGTAAATAATATTGATGAATTATTTATTGTTTTAGCTTGTATTATTTCTTATTATTATGTACAATGAATATGTATGCGAAGGAACCTTATATTTTTTTATAAGGAGTATACATGAACATAATTAAATTATACAACCAGTATAAAACATATATCAGGTGTTTCGCTGTGGCCATCATAGTTCTAGTAACAGGGGCGTTATATTATGGTATGCATGGCAGCGGTAAAGATAAAAGCGGGGCAGATAGGGCTTCTGTTAGTAGTGTGGATAGTGACTCTTTGGATGCTGCAGTCCTTAGAGGCACACAGGAAGATAAAGAACTGATATATGTTTATGTATATGGTGAAGTTAACAATCCTGGAGTGGTTGGATGTAAGAAGGATTCCAGAGTGTATGAGGTTGTAGAGTTATGTGGAGGCTATACAGTAAACGCTAATGAAAGCTGTATTAACCCTGTGCGTAAGGTATCTGATGGGGAAAAGATATATATTCCATATGTTGGAGAAGACTACAGCCATGGGATTTATGATGATGATTCTTATAAGACCTCACAGGAGTATGCTGCATCGTTATATGGTGATTACGGAGCTTCACAGCAGAATACGCGCATCAATATCAACACAGCGGCTAAGGAGCAGTTAGTCACACTTCCAGGTATAGGAACATCAAGAGCAGAGGACATAATAAGTTACCGTAGTAAGAATGGCAGCTTTAAAAGTATAGAGGATATTAAGAATGTGCCGGGTATTAAAGATGGCGCATTTGCAAAGATTAAAGATTATATATGTGTTTAAACAAGGAGTATTAACAGATATGGCTGGTAAGGTATTAGTTGTAGATGATGAAAAGATGATAGTTAAAGGCATAAAGTTCAGTCTTGTGCAGGATTATAGTGTTGTTGATTGTGCATATGATGGTGAAGAGGCACTGAATATGGCAAGGAACAACGATTATGACATTATCCTTTTAGATATTATGCTTCCAAAGATGAACGGCCTTGAAGTATGCCAGCAGATAAGGGAGTTCTCCAACGTACCTATTATTATGCTTACAGCTAAGGGTGATGATATGGATAAGATAATGGGTCTTGAATATGGCGCAGATGATTATATCACCAAGCCTTTTAATATTCTTGAGGTTAAGGCAAGGATGAAGGCTATCTTAAGAAGAAACAACAGTAACAGGGATAAAGAAACTGTTAAAAGCAATGTGCTTGTAGTAGGTGATATGAAGATAGATTGTGACAGCAGAAGTCTTTTTATCAAGGGAAAAGAGATATATCTTACAGCTAAGGAGTTTGACCTGCTTGAGCTGCTCGCTTTTAACCCTAACAGAGTATACAGCAGGGATGCGTTGTTAAAGACAGTATGGGGTGCAGATTATCCAGGAGATGGAAGAACAGTAGATGTCCATATAAGGCGTCTGCGTGAAAAGATAGAGGATAACTCAAGTGAGCCAAAGTATGTTCATACCAAGTGGGGAGTAGGTTATTATTTTAATGTTTAAACATATTGATATTGGAACACATAATAAGTCATTTAAATCAGGAAAGCTTTTGACTGGTATCCGCAGGTGCATTTTTAGTGCACGCTTCAGGATTATACTTATGATGTCAGTATTAGCAGTTATATCTGTTATTTCTGTAGTGCTGGCACTTAAATATTCTTATATAGAATCTCTTATTAACAAAAGAAAAGAGTACATCAGTAACGAGGCTGTGCTTATGTCGGCAGAGTTTACGGATTATTCTGACCTTTCAGATGCAAGAAATGGTGGAATGTATGAGAATCTTATGAATTATTCTGCACTTAACCAGATGAGGATAAGAGTTGTAGACAGAAAGTACATGGTAAGCCTTGACACGTATGCTGTGGACAATGGCAAAACTATCATTAGTTCAAAGGTTATTGATGTATATGAAAGCTCTAAGGCAGTAGCAGATTATAACCGTAAGTCTGGCAGTATAGAGGCAGTTTCACCTGTATATAACAGTGAGGGTACTGTTATTGCAGTGTTAGTTGTGAATTTTGATATTTCAGATATCAGAGTTCTTGCAGGAGATGCTTTTGATGGGATTTATGTGGTGTTGTTTGTTGTTATCACATTTATAATAGTCAGCTCTATAGTGATATCGTATTTTTATATGAGACATTACAATAAAGCATTAAAGGTAGTTGAAGCTGTTGATGTTGGTTATACGGACAAGAGGATTGAGATTAAGGGCTCAACAGAGCTTAGAAGCTTTGCAGCCCATTTTAATAGTATAATGGATAAGAACAACGAGCTTGATTCTTCAAGGTCAGAGTTTGTTTCAAACGTATCACATGAGCTTAAGACACCGATTACATCCATAAAGGTATTGGCAGATTCGCTTAACACGCAGGAGAATGTGCCTGTTGAGGTGTACAGGGAGTTCATGCTTGATATTGTAAGTGAAATCGACAGGGAGAATAAGATTATAGAGGATTTGTTATGCATGGTAAGGCTTGATAAGGCTTCGTCGGTACTTAACATATCGTCAGTTAATATGAATGAGCTGCTTGAGTTAGTGCTAAAGAGGTTAAAGCCGCTTGCAGCAAAGAAGAATATAGAGCTGTTGTTTGAAAGCTTCAGACCGGTTGTTGCACAGGTTGATGAGGTTAAGATTACCCAGGTAATATCTAATCTTGTTGAGAATGCCATAAAGTATAATAATGTCGATGGATGGGTACATGTTTCGCTTAATGCTGATCATCAGTTCTTTTATGTAAGGGTTGAAGATTCTGGAATAGGCATACCAAAGGACAGTCAGGGCAAGGTTTTTGACAGATTCTACAGGGTAGATAAGGCCAGATCAAGGGAAACAGGTGGAACCGGACTTGGTTTATCTATCGTCAGGAATATAATTCTTATGCATCATGGTACTATTAAGCTGTACAGTGAGGAAGGCATGGGAACAACATTTACATTCAGGATTCCTCTCAACTATGTAGAAGAGAATGAAAACTAGTAATATTCAGCAGGGTAACAGGCAGAATGGAGAAGTACGTGGTTAAAAAGTTCGTAGTAAGAATAATGTGTATATTAATATGCATCGGTATAACAATGTCTATGCCTGCATGTTCATCAGAGAGTAAGAATGAAAAGTATACAATATATTATACTAATAGTTCAAAGGATAAGCTTATTGGGAGTACATGTATGCTTGATGCTTCTATGTCTGTTGAAGATAAGGTGAGAACGTTGCTTGATAACATGGGTGTACGTTCTTCAAGCAAGGATGAATATATCATAAAGCCAGATAATGTTAATCTTTTAGAATCCAGTGTTAAAGGTAAAACAGCATCTTTAAACTTTACAACAACATATAAGCAGATGCCATCACAGGTAGAACTTTTATATAGGGCAGCAGTTGTAAAGACACTGACACAGCTTGATGATATTTCGTATGTTCATTTTTATGTGGATGGCAAGGAAGCTTTATATGAAGATGGAAGTGTTATGGGGATGTTTAAGAGTTCTGACTTTACAAGCTCTGATAATGATATCAGGCAGATGGATTGGCGTAATGTACAGCTGTTTTATGCAGATGAGAGTGGAACAAGACTTGTTAAAGTAAAAGAAATGTTAGCTTACAATAAAAACATGCCTATAGAAAGAATGGTGGTACAGCGTCTTATAAGTGGTCCAACAACACAAGATGCTTATTCAACACTTCCAGAGGCAGTAAAGCTGCTAGGAGTATCTGTTGTAGATAAAGTATGCTATGTTAATCTTAGTGAGGAGTTTGCAGATGAACTTGTAAATGTTGCATCAGAGGTTGAGATATATTCTATAGTGAATTCGCTCTGTTCGCTTGATAACATAGAATCGGTCAAGATATTTATCAATGGCGATTATTCAAGCACCTTTAAAGATAATATCAGCCTGGACAGGTTTTATAAGTTTAATCAGTCGCTTGTTAAGTGAAACAGTATTGATATATTTTTGTCTGCTAATATGACTTTGTGTGTTCCGGAAAGGAACGGAAAATATAGTATTGAGAAGACCTTTGTTTATTGCGGCTATGATACAGCTTGTAGCCGCATGTGTATCTTTTTGGTGTATGGGAATCGGGCAGCAGGATATGTTGTCAGTGGTTCTTGTTACATCATTTGCTGGAGTTTTGTTATATGGTATTCTTGCGTTATATATAAAGTTATGCAGGATATCCGTCTTTTATTTTCTTGTTTTTATATTATATCCCATTACAACAATATCAATGATGCTTGCTGTTAACGACCTGAACCAGAGTTATGGCTGTGAGAGCTTTACAGGAACTGTTAAGAATATAGTTTATAAAGAAGATTATATGATGCTTTATATGAAGGATAACAGCCTGAATAAGCAGGGAATAATAGTGTATTCATATTATACAGATGATTATAGTGCGGGTATTGATGATGAGATAGATGTATCGGGAGAAGTCAGTATGTGGGAGAAAGCTCATAATCCCGGAAACTTTAACAGCCGTTTATATTATATATCATGTGGTTATCCATATAAATGTAATGCAGACAGGATAACGGTTATACATAGCGGTAAAGACAGCTTTAATGCATGGCTGTACAGTTTAAAGCGGCGGTTTAAGGCCGTATATAATACAGTTTATGATGAATATGATAACCAGCTTATGAATTCTATGGTGCTGGGTGATAAATATGAGCTTGAAGCAGATGTTAAAGATATGTATCAGAAAAGTGGTGTGTCACATCTTCTTGCCATAAGCGGGCTGCATATATCAATAGCGGGTATGAGTGTATATAATATGCTTAGAAAAAGGCTGAATCAGAAGATATCGGCACTCGCAGGAATATTGGTTATATTATCTTATCTGATACTTACAGGAGAATCAGTATCGGCAGCAAGGGCGGTATGTATGCTTGTTATGACAATAATAGCGGATGTAAGGGCAAGAACCTATGATATGTTGACGGCACTTGCCATGGCATCTGTTATGCAGATAATGGACAATCCATATATAATATGTAATACGTCATATATTATGTCTTTTTTTGCCATGCTTGGTATAGCACTGGTGCTTCCGGTTATATCATCAGCAGATAAGACACTTGTATTCATAAAAAAGAAAAATAGAAAAAATCGGACATTGAAGGATGAAGTTATATATCTTTTATGTGATTCATTAAGTGGCTGTATTGCTATACAGCTTATGCTGCTGCCGGCATTGTTATATGTATCTTATGAGACTTCATTTATAAGTGTTATATTAAACCTGATTGTCATACCGCTTATGCCGGTTGTGATGATAAGCGGTATAGCTTCAGGACTAGTAGGACTTGTGTCGATAAAATGTGCATGGTTCATGGCAGGAGCAGCCCACTATGTGCTTAAGCTTTATGACATATTGTGTAAAGCATGTGCAGATATACAGGCAGGAACATACGTCACAGGAAGACCACAGGTATGGCAGCTTGTCCTTTATATGTTTATCTTAGCCGTATGGATAGCAGCTGATTCTGAATATGTGAAATATTGTACCATATATCATATAAGTAATGTACATGGTATATGGCGGAATGTAAGTAATAATGCGAGTAATATACATTATGTATGGCGAAATGTATGTAATGTGAGTAATCTGCATGATGCAAGCAGGAATGTGTGTAATATATATAGAAATTCATGTAAAATAAGCCATAATATTAAGAGTGTTATTCTAATTGTGCTTTTAATACTGGCTGCTGCCAATATGAGATATGTTCATCCCAAGGGACTTTATATTATGATGCTTGATGTAGGCCAGGGGGATTGCATATATATACGTGATGAAAATGGTATCAGTTATCTGTTCGATGGTGGAAGCACGGATGTTAAACAGGCAGGAAAGTACAGGATATATAAAACTCTGCGTTATATGGGTATACGGAGGATAGATTATGCTGTGATAAGTCATGGTGATGCTGACCATGTGAATGGTATTAAAGAACTTATAGATATGAGTGGTGCTTCATTTACTGTGGGTGAAGTTGTCATGCCTGATATAAAAGATAAGGATAGTGAAGAATCATATGCTGGCATGATAGAATATGCGCATAAAGCAGGCATTAATATCAGCTATAAGAAGGCTGGGGATGTACTTGTATGCGATAACAGCACGGCATTTAAGATAACTTGTATGCATCCGTGTGAATCGTACGATTATGAGGATGCTAATGACTATTCGGCGGTTTATATGATAGAGTATAAAGACTTTTCCATGCTAATGATGGGAGATGCAGGCAAGAAGGCTGAGAAATGTATGATGAATGACTGGAAAGAGCATAAAGAGCTTAAAGTTTTTGCACTTAAAGCAGGACATCATGGTTCAAGGTATTCATGCAGTGAAGCTTTTCTTGAGATTATTGATCCTGCGATAGCGCTTATATCCTGTGGTAAGAACAACAGATATAAGCATCCTCATAAAGAGATGCTGACAAGGCTTCATAATATGGATATTAAGCCATACCGGACAGATGAAGACGGTGCCATAATGATAAATGTCAGTGCTGATAAAATAAAAGTACAGGTTTACAATGACAGCAGATAAATGGTACAATGTTAGCTATGAAAACTTTGAATGAACATATTAAAAAAGGCGAATATCAGAAGGCATATCTTATATATGGTGAAGAGGAATATTTGAAAAATCAGTACCGTGACAGAATGAAGGCGGCTATTATCGGGGATGACACCATTAATTACAGCTATTTTGAAGGAGATAGCACGAAAGCAGAGGATGTTATTTCAATGTGCGAAACTATGCCGTTTTTCAGTGATAGAAGACTTGTTATAGTTAGTGACAGCTCTTTTTTTAAAAATGCAAATGACAAGCTGGCTGATTATATAAAGAAACTTCCTGATTATATTGTGCTGATCTTCGTAGAGAAAAATGTTGATAAAAGGAATAAGGTATATAAGGCGGTAAGCAGCTGTGGTTATGTGACCGAGATGAAATATCAGACACCAGCAATGCTTAAAAAGTGGATAGCCGGAATGTTGTCAAAGGAACATTATAAGGTAACAGAGGCAGCCTGTGACCTTATTCTTGAAAAGACAGGTGCTAACATGGAGCTTATAAGAAATGAGGTCAATAAGCTTATAAGCTACTGTGCTGGCCGTGATGCAGTCATGCCGCAGGATGTGGAGGCTGTGTGCTCTACGCAGACGACGAGCAGGATATTTGAGATGATAGAAGCGGTTGCTGGAAAAAACAGAGATAAGGCACTTTCTTTGTATTATGATCTTCTTGAGCTTAAAGAGTCACCTATGCTTATTTTGTACCTGATAGTCAGACAGTTCAACGGAATATTACAGGCTAAGGATTATGCAGCATCAGGAATGTCATCAAGGGAAGTGGCTTCTTATATGAAGATACAGCCGTTTATAGCAGGAAAGTATCTTGCGCAGTCGAAGTATTTTACGGCAGATAAGATAAAAGAAATATTAAGGGAATGTGCAGATGTTGAAGAACGCATCAAGCAGGGCAGACTTCAGGAAAAGCTTGGCGTGGAAATGATTATAATAAAATATTCGGTATAGTATACATAAAAAGATGTGTTTTATAGCTTATAACAGGAAAAAAGGACAGATGCGAGGGTATGCATCTGTCCTTAAATAATATCCTGTGATAATTAAGCTAAAGTGTTAACAGCTTTAGTAATGCGAGATACTTTTCTAGCAGCTGTGTTCTTGTGGAATATTCCCTTAGAAGCAGCCTTAGAAATCTCAGCTATAGCAACAGGAAGAACAGCCTCAGCAGCAGCCTTGTCACCAGCAGCAACAGCAGCGTCTACCTTCTTTACATATGTCTTAACTCTAGACTTAATTGCCTTGTTTCTCTCAGCTCTTACCTGATTAGTTATTACTCTCTTCTTAGCAGATTTAATGTTAGCCAATCCGTACACCTCCAAATTTTAATAAAATTCATAGTTAAATGTTTCGCATTAAAGCCGGACACGGACGATCTAATGTAAACATACTCATATATCTTATAGTAGAAAATGTAATATGTCAACTATAAATTTATAAAAATGTTTTTGAAATGATTCATTCCGAATAAAATATTCAATTTTACATACTATATGTCTGACATGATGATGGGTAAAAAGATGAAAGAGAGAGGAAATGTGCATGGAATATGATATGGCAAGAACGGACCTTGCAGTTGAACTTAATGAAAGCATTTCAAAGAAAAGCGGCAGCTTAAAGGGGATAATAGTGAACGAATCTACTGATAGCGATGCAGAGGTCAAGGTAACAGAGATAAAGATTACCAATAAAAGAGCAGCAGAAGCTATAGGCAGGCCACAGGGTTCATATATAACTATAGAGGCCAGAAATATTAGTAAGGCAGGTGAGTCTTACAGGAAAAAGATAGTAGATATATTGCTGGATTATATAAGAAAGCTGCTAGAAAGTAATATAGAAAAACAGGCTCATGCTAATATAACGCTTCTTGTTGTAGGACTTGGCAACAGATGTATAACATCTGATTCACTTGGCCCACTTGTTGTGGATGGGCTTGAAGTTGATTATCATATTCAGACAGGTCAGGGAAGAGATGGTGGAATGTGCGCAGTTATTCCGGGTGTCATGGCAGATACCGGACTTGAAACAGCAGATATAATAAGAGGCATAGCAAAACAGGTAAAACCATCAGCTGTTATAGCCATAGATGCTCTTGCTGCAAGGAATATATCAAGACTGAACACTACAATACAGTTATCTGACAGAGGGATTAATCCTGGTTCAGGAGTGGGAAACCACAGAGTAGGGATCAATAAGGATAATATAGGAGTTCCTGTGCTTGCACTTGGTGTACCGACTGTTATAGATGCATTTACCATAGCAGTAGATCTTGTAAGTCCATTACTAAAAAACTGCACGAAAGAGGAAAGGGAAGAATTCTTATCAAGGATATATATGGAAGGTATAAGCGATATGTATGTGACACCTAAGGCTATAGACACAGATGTACAGAATATAAGTGGAGTTATATCAGAAGCATTGAATCAGGTGCTGCATATTTAAAAGAATATATAAATATTTTATAAGAATGTAATATTATTACTTTTTGTTAATACAATTAAATAACAGGAGATTGGAGGGGCTATGAAGAGAGGGTACAGGCTGTTATATATGATAGCTGGCGTAATGATATTATTATCTGCAGTATTTTTTGAAAAAAATATAGGACTTGCCTCCTTCATGGAGGATGTGTTTATCAGTGGATGTGTGAATATGACTATGCCGGGAGCAACATGTTATATGAATCCGCAGAAGCTTCTTAAGTGCACGGTGTTTGATGAACTTATGAAGACAACTGTTCCTGTAAGTGCCATGCTTCCAGGAAATAACGATGACTATATTATGCTTGCTGATAATGCTTGTGACTATGAAAATATATATGAAACCAGTGATAAAGCAGAAGAGACTTCTAAGAAAGAAAGCGTACCTGTTAAAGATACAGATGAAGTAACAACGCCTGCTTTGGGAGAGGCTGATACAGGTTCTGATACGGATACTGCAGTACAGAATGTGATTCAAAGAAAGGAAATAACAGGAACGGTTTATAACAAAACTGAGCTTTCAGATTATGGATTTGTTCATAATCATTTTTATACAATAACATCTATAACTGAGCTTACAGAGAGCATATTAAGACCTGATGATTTTATAAACAGAAATCTTGCCATAGATAAAAGCAGCAGACAGCCACAGATACTTATATTCCATACACATTCACAGGAGGGATTTATCGATTCAGTTGAAGCAGATGCAAAAACAACCATAGTTGGTGTAGGTGATTATCTTACAAAGCTTCTTACAGAACGGTATGGTTATAATGTTATTCATGATACAACAGTTTATGATTATGTCGATGGGAAGCTGGATAGAAGCAAGGCGTATACATATGCAGAAAACGGAATAGCAAAGATTCTTAATGACAACCCTTCAATAGAAGTTGTTATTGACCTTCACAGAGATGGTGTAGCGGATACGACTCATCTTGTAACACAGATGGATGGAAAGAGTATGGCTAAGATAATGTTTTTTAATGGTCTTAGCTATAGTAAGATTAATGGAGATATAGCATATCTTAATAATCCATACAGGGATGATAACCTTGCCATGAGTCTTCAGATGCAGCTTATAGGTGAGGCATATTATCCGGGCTTCTTAAGGAGAATATATGTAAATGCATACAGATATTGTCTGCATGAGAGAGGAAGATCGATGCTTATAGAGGCGGGTGCACAGACTAATACGTTTGAAGAGGTTAAGAATGCTATGGAGCCGCTTGCTGATATTCTTGATAAATGTCTGTCAGGAGAGAAGGTTATGAATGATACTTAAATAATATGCGCTTTAGACAATAGAATATTTAAATAATATAACGCCATATATAGATATTGGAAATAGATACATATTTTGGTATATTACTACAAAAATTCTGCTTATTACAACTAAAACAGGGGGTTTTACATCATTTTTATTGTTTTATACGATTAAAAATATAGTATTGACAAACAAAAGAAAAAGTAGTACTCTCATGTTGTTGATAACATTTTAGTTTATAATCATTAATCGCAAGCGATTATCGTGGCAGTTTTCCTGCCGGATTATTCCCAGTTTTAAGCTTAATATTTCGTGGCCGGAAATATTAAAAAGAGAAGGATTAAAAAGAAAAGGATTATTTTATTTTACTTGAAAGGATTATATTTTGCTTATGGAAAAAAGTTTATGCCAGGATGTTATGGAGTATTCAGAATTTGTTGAAAAGATAAAGAAAATGTCAGAATCAGTAGCAGGTACAGAGGGGACTGTGCAGGTTACACATGTTATTAAGAATAACGGATGTGAATATGATGGTTTGGTTATATTAAGAAAAGGGTGTAAAATATCACCAACCATATATCTGAACGGATATTATGAACAGTATTGCAAAGGAAAAAGCTTTGAAAGTGTATTTTCAGGAATCAAAGAACTTTATCTGTTTAATAAAGACAGAATAGCAGTTGATACAGACAGCTTTGCTACTTTTAATGGGATTAGGGATAAGGTTGTATTCAAGCTGATAAACTATAACGCAAACAGAAAGCTGCTAAGCCTTGTACCACATAAAAAGATACTTGACCTTGCGATGGTGTTCTGCTGTATGATTGAAAAGAATGAAGAGGGAAATACATCGGCACTTATATATAATTCCAACATGAATTACTGGAAAGTGAAGGAAGAGGATATATACAGAGCAGCGTTGAACAATACAGCACGCATTCTGCCTGCTGGCATAACAGAGATGTCGAAGCTTTTTGAAGCTTATGATGACCATGATAAGATAGATGTTTGCATAGATTCTCAGGAGATTAAGGACTGCCAGCTTTATGTGCTTACAAACGACTGCCGTATTAATGGTGCAGCCTGCATGCTTTATGAGAATGTACTTAAGGATTTTGCTGACAGCATAGAAAGCAATCTGTATATACTGCCTTCATCTATACATGAGGTTATTATACTTCCTAAGTTTGCTATGTTTAATAAGCAGGAGCTTGTGAATATGGTCAGGGAGGTAAATGCGGAGGGAGTTGCCATGGATGAGATATTGTCATATACAGTATATGAATATGACAGGGAAACAGGCGAACTTAGCATGTAGGAAAACCTGGAATGCAGGCGGCTTAGCATGTATGCGTACCTGGCATATAAGAGAACCTGGCATGTGAAATATATATGCCAGGCATAAATAAATGTACATGATGGGAGTCGAACCCACGGCCTTTCGCTCCGGAGGCGAACGCTCTATCCAACTGAGCTACATGTACATGGCACACAGCCAATACTCATAATACACTATTTTGCTTATCAGGGCAAGCGGATAAAAGCTTTATAATTTTTCTTTTTGATTTTATTAGTGTTATTTGATAAAATGATTGCGTGAATTGCAAAGCAATAAAGCGATTAATGCAATGTATTGGATTCGAAAGGAAAGTTATATATAATGCGTATTAATAAATATCTGAGTGCACAGGGGGTATGTTCACGCCGTGAGGCTGACAGGCTTTTAGAGGCTGGCAGGATAACTGTGGACGGTGTTACTGCCATGTGTGGGCAGCAGGTGGATGATAATAGTGTAATATGTATAGATGGCAGCAGAATAAGCGATGAAAAGCCGCAGGATGTACTCATGGCGTTTAATAAGCCAAGAGGAATAGTATGTACAACAACAGATAACCAGGGAAAGAATAATATAGTTGATTATATAGGATATGATAAAAGAATATATCCTGTAGGAAGACTTGATAAGGATTCGGATGGACTTATACTTCTTACCAATAATGGTGAAATAACTGATAAGATATTAAGATCTGTTAACGGACATGAGAAAGAGTATGTGGTTAAGGTCAACAAAAAAATAACAGATACATTTTTAAAGAACATGGCGGATGGAGTATATCTTAAAGAACTTGATGTTACTACAAAGCCATGCAGCATAAGCCGCATAAATAACTATACATTTCGCATAATACTTACGCAGGGACTTAACAGGCAGATAAGAAGAATGTGCCAGGAATCAGGTTATAAGGTCGAAAGTCTTACCCGTGTAAGAATAATGAACATAGAGCTTGGCGGACTTAAAATTGGTGAGTACAGAATAATAGAAGGTAAAGAAAAGACCATGCTTTATGAAAGCTTATGATGAAGCAGAGAAGCTGTGAGGGCTTAAAGATAATAAAACATTATATGACGGAGCAGAATAATGAATAAGTTAGATAGAATTAAAGAGTTAGTTGTATTACTTAATAAAGCTGGAAAAAGTTATTATTCAGAGGGACGAGAGATAATGTCCAACTATGAATATGATAAATTATATGATGAATTAAAGAAGTTAGAGGAGGAAACAGGCTGTGTACTATCTAACAGTCCAACAGTTAATGTAGGATATGAGGTACTTAGTGAGCTTCCAAAGGAAAGACATGAGTCACCGATGCTAAGTCTTGATAAGACAAAGGACAGGGAAGTGCTAAGAGACTGGTTAAAGGACCAGACAGGACTTCTGTCATGGAAGCTGGATGGACTTACAATAGTTCTGACATATGAGGACGGAAGACTTAGTAAGGCAGTAACAAGAGGTAACGGAGAGATAGGCGAAATAATCACAAACAATGCAAAGGTGTTTAAGAATGTTCCAGTTACTATTCCGCATAAGGGAAAGCTTGTATTAAGAGGTGAAGCTATAATAACTTATTCGGATTTCAATAGGATAAACGAGGAGCTTCCTGAGATGGATGCAAAGTATAAGAATCCCAGAAACTTATGCAGTGGTTCAGTCAGACAGCTTAACAACAAGATAACTAAAGAGCGTAATGTCAATTTCTTTGCATTTGCACTTGTATCGGCAGACAATGTTGATTTTAAGAATTCAAGAAAGTGCCAGTTTGAATGGCTGAAAAGTCAGGGATTTGATGTTGTAGAGTATAAGGTTGTTGATAAAGATAACATTATAGATACTATAGGATGGTTTGAAAGAGCTATTTCTGATAATGATTTTCCATCAGATGGACTTGTTATCATATATGATGATATTGCATATGGTGAATCACTAGGAAGGACAGCAAAGTTTCCAAGAAATGCGATGGCATTCAAATGGACAGATGAAACGGCAGACACAGTACTACGGCAGATAGAGTGGAGTGCATCCAGAACAGGTCTTATTAACCCGGTAGCCATATTTGATCCGGTTGAGCTTGAGGGAACTAAGGTGTCAAGAGCAAGTGTCCATAATATAAGTATTATGGAAGGTCTTAAGCTTGGAATAGGTGATGATATAAGAGTATTCAAGGCTAATATGATTATACCTCAGATAGCACAGAATCTTACAGAAAGTGGCAATATTGTAATACCTGATGTCTGTCCGGTATGTGGACAGCCTACAAGAATCTGTGAGATAAATGATGTCAAAACACTTTATTGTGATAATCCTGAGTGTCAGGCAAAGCATGTTAAAAGCTTTGCGCTTCTTGTGTCAAGGGATGCACTTAATATAGACGGACTGTCTGAGGCAACGCTTGAAAAGTTTATACAGAGAGGCTTTATTAAGGATAAGACTGATATATTCCATCTTGACAGATTCAAGGACGAGATAGTAGCAATGGATGGCTTTGGAGAAAAGTCATATGCCAATCTTATAGAAGCGGTTGAGAAAGCAAGAGATACAGATCTGGTAAGAGTATTGTATGGACTTGGGATAGACAACATAGGTTTGTCAACAGCAAAGCTTATTGTAAGGAAGTTTAAGGGCGATAAGGAAGCACTTATGAATGCTGATATACAGGAGCTTACAGATATAGATGGCATAGGAGAAGTTATAGCCGATTCATATGTAAAATATTTTGCGGATGAGAAAAAAAGAAAAGAATATATAAGGCTTTTAGGTGAAGTGAGCTTAAAAGAAATGGATGATACACAAAACTCACAGGAACTTTCAGGAAAAACATTCGTAATAACTGGCAGTGTGACTCATTTTGCAAACAGGAAAGAGTTAAAAGAGCTTATAGAAAGCATGGGTGGTAAGGTTACTGGTTCGGTTACAGGAAACACCTCGTATCTTATTAACAACGATTCTATGTCACAGTCTGCAAAGAATAAAACAGCAGCTAAGCTAAATGTACCTGTTATTACAGAAGAAGAATTCATCAGACTTGCGGGATTAGTGGATATGCTGTAATATAATGTGAGATATAAGAACGGAGGAACATTATGCCAATTAAGATACAGAATGATCTGCCAGCCAAGCATGAACTGGAAGAAGAAAATATATTTGTTATGGATGAAAGCAGGGCGCTTTCGCAGGATTTCAGGGAGCTGCAGATAGCAATCCTTAATCTTATGCCATTAAAGCAGGATACGGAACTTCAGCTTTTGCGTGCGTTATCTAACACACCATTGCAGATAGATGTGACATTTATACAGACAGAATCACACATTTCAAAGAATACATCTCATTCACATATTAAGAAGTTTTATGAAACATTTACAGACATAAAGGATAAAAACTTTGATGGTCTTATAATAACTGGTGCACCAGTTGAAAAGCTCGACTTTGAAGAGGTTAACTACTGGGATGAATTAACAAAGATTATGGAGTGGTCAAAGGAGCATGTAACATCAACTCTTCATATATGCTGGGGTGCACAGGCAGGACTTTATTATCATTATGGTATAAAGAAGGTTCTTCTTGATAAGAAACTTTCGGGTGTTTACAGACATCATGTCCTTAACAGAAAGGAACCTCTTGTAAGAGGGTTTGATGATTATTTTATGGCACCACATTCAAGATATACAGAAGCATGCAGAGAGGATATCCTTAATAATAAGCAGCTTAAGGTGTTTGCTGATTCACAGGAGGCAGGCATATATATCGTTATAGGACAGGATGGAAAGCATATATTTGTTATGGGACATCCGGAATATGACAGAATGACACTTGACCAGGAATATAAGAGAGATTATGATAAGGGGCTTGAACCAGAACTTCCTGTCAACTATTATCCTGATGATGACTGCAACAGAAAGCCGGTGTTATCGTGGAGAAGCCATGCGAATAATCTATATACTAACTGGCTTAATTATTATGTATACCAGACAACTCCTTATGATCTTAACGAAAAGGCGGAAAAGAGGTCTTTTAATTGATAGATGAAAAAGAAATTCTCCCATTCAACTTTTTTTCGTATGGTGGTGTTTATAGTGGTGACCATAATGGGATGAGATATATGATTAAAAGAACTGGTAAAAAGCCGGATTTCACTTTAAATGCGCTTGTGTGGAGAGGTCCATATGCATCATCAGCTGTTAATGCAGATGATATAACAAAAAAAGAGTTTGAATATTCAGAGGAAGGAAGAAAAGCTGCTATAGAATGGATACAAAAGATGTATACAGACAGAAAGGATGAATGGGATAATGCCCCATCCATCAATCAGGCTGTATTGTACGATGGCAGGAAGAATACATAACGATAAATATAATAATATATACAAGGCATGAAGCTATGCATTTTGCTATAAGAGCTGTTGTGTAAGTGATGTTTTGTGATAGAAAAGGCAGCATGATAAATGCTGCCTTTTCTGTTATAAGAACAGAGGCGATGGATATTACACTCATGCTTAGCGGACATATTATATTGCTTATTACGTCTGTTTTGAAATGATATATAGTATAAAGCTTTATATAGTTAAGCATACATACAACAATATTGCTTATTATAAGGCCGTATATATATCCACATATCCCAATGCGTGGAACAAGTATTATAAGAAATCCTATCCTGATAATAAGACCGGTTATGTTTGCAGCGCAGGTAAAGGATGTTTTGTTTATTCCGTTTAATATGCTTGAAAGGCTTACCTTTAAGTAAAGAAAAGGGCATACGCATGCAAGCATAATGGTGTATGTGTATACATCAGGCTGCTTAAATATAATTGCACCAAGCCTGCTTATGTATAACACAAACAGAATACAGCACATAATACCAAGGTGCATACACACGCAGATAGTGTATGATATAGTTCTGGTTATATTATCAGACTGGTTTGTGGAACTATCTTTGGATATCTTTGGGGTGAGCATAACTGCAAGGGAATTGGTTATTGCGCCCGGAAACATTATAAGTGGAATCACCATTCCACCGATGATTCCATAAGTACTTACAGCATTTTCGTTATTCATACCATACAGCATAAGCTGTACAGGAATAAGAATAGCTTCACCGCTTTCAAGAAGATGAACTAAAAGGCTGTTAAGATTAAGCGGTAAAGCGTATAGTGCAAGGTTCTTGATTAATGTATATATTTTCCCTTTTGTTGTGGGATTAAGCGATGATAAGTTCACTCTTTTGTAATGCTTTCTGATTTTTTTAATATATAATGCCAAAACGCAGAATATTACAGCACATAATTCGCCTGCTATATTGCCATATATGGCATCTGTAATATTAAGGGTACGGTCTGATCGCTGTATAAAAATATAGTAATAGAAGATGACTCCAAATATTCTTACGAGCTGTTCTGCTATCTGGGATGCAGCAGGGATAAAGGCAGACCTGCAGCCGTAGTAATAACCACATATACAGCTGTGTACTGCTGACAGCGGTATACTTACGACAATAATTCTTATTAGTTCAGTACAATCTGTGTTTAACATGATTTTTTCAGCTATTGTTCCAGCATATATATAACATAATGCTGAAAAAATTACTGACATGGGAATAGATAAGAAAAGACCAGATATTAAAGGCTTTAAGCTTTGTCTGTCTGCTGCGGTATACCTTGATATGGCAGAATTAAATCCACATATGCATACAGAGAATGCTATTCCACATAAAGGTGTAATGAGCTGTAGCATTCCCATACCATATGCACCTATATGGGCGTTTAGAAATATTCTGTAATAAAACCCGAGTATCCGGCAGAAAAGACCGGCAAGTGTTAAAACAATGGTTCCTTTAATTAGTGGATTTTTAATAGAATTATTTATGGGATTGTTAAAGGAATTATTTATGCGATTATTCATGCAGCCTCCAGTTTATATTTTTGCTTTGATATATGGGCAGATGTCACATTAATCCATATTAATCTTTAACATAGTATGCACTGGATGAATATAATATTATAAATATATTGGAAAAGTGCGATTATATGCACGGAAAGAGTTCTATGTTATATCTTGATAATGCAGCAACAACTCCGCTTCTTCCAGAAGTCCGTAAAGTGATGATAAATTATATGGTGGATAACTTTGGCAATCCATCTTCTATATATAAAATAGGCAGAATGAACAAAATAGCAGTAGAAGAAGCAAGAAAGAGCATAGCCAAGACTATAGGAGCATGTCCGGATGATATTTTTTTTACGTCAGGCGGGACTGAAAGTGATAACTGGGTTCTTGAATCGGCAGCAGAATCAGCAACGGAATCAGACAGTGCGCATATTATTGTAAGTGCTATAGAACATCCAGCTGTTATTAATAAATGTATACAGCTTAAGAAAAGGGGCTGTGATGTGGATTATATTAAAACTGATAAAAATGGGATTATTAATACCGATGATCTTATATCGAAAATACGTGATGATACAAAGCTTATATCAGTAATGCTTGTGAATAATGAAATAGGAACAATACAGCCGGTAAAAAATGTATGTAATATAGCGGCGGAATATGCAATACCTGTTCATACGGATGCGGTAGCTGCATATGGACATATACCTGTTAATGTAAAGGAGCTTGGGGTAGATTATCTTAGCGTAAGTGCACATAAAATAGGAGGAGCGAAGGGCACAGGCTTTTTGTATGCAAAAGCAGCAAATATAAATCCATATATATGTGGAGGAGGGCAGGAAAAAGGAAAACGCTCAGGTACTGAGAATGTTGCAGGTATTATGGGACTTGCAAAAGCAGCAGAAATTGCACAGGAGAAGCTTGACAGCAGAATAGAGGAAGAAAATATAACAAAAAACTATATAACTAACAGGATTTTAAGGGAAATAAAAGGCTCAACGCTTAATGGAGACTACAAAAAACGCATTTCAGGTAATATGAATTTTGCATTTACAGGCATAAATGGAGGTGAACTTGTAATAATGCTTGATAAAAATGGAATATGCGTATCAGCTGGTTCAGCATGTCATGGTAATTCGGGTGGACCATCTCACGTACTAAAAGCTATAGGACTTGATGATGAAGCAGAACAGTCGTCAATACGTCTGACACTTGGCAGGGGGCTCACAAAAAAAGAGTGTAATTATTGTGTTGAATGTATAAAAAGAGCAGTGCAGGAACTAAGAAGCAATGCAGTATGATGGAGCAGTACAGAAAAATAAATATGGGATAATACAGAATAAGCACAGAACAAATAGAGAGTAAGCAGGGGCTATCACGATGAATGATCAGATATGATATCCCCTGTATTCTGTCTGCTGAGCTGTAAACATAGAATTATAGCCTTATGAATTCAGGTTGGCGTTTTTTAAATATAGTATAATATTTGAATCCTGCATTTGTAAGAATGTCGTAAAGAACGTCAAATCTGTATGCAATATGTTCTGTCTTATGGGCATCAGATCCTGTGGTGATTATTTCACCCCCAAGTTCGTGGTATCTTTTTATTATATCCGGACATGGATTAGGATTCTTAAGTCCATATTTAAGTCCGGCTGTGTTTATCTCTATGCCTTTACCCTTTTCTATAAGCATACGAAGTATTGTATCTATGTAATCTGAGTGATCTTTCCAGTTATATGCCGTATCTTTGCCAGGAGCATAACGGACTATATAGTCAAGATGTCCATATACATCAAAGTTGCTGCACACCTTAAGAGAGTCAATGATTCCCTCATAGTATGTTGATATGCCCTCTTTTACAGATATATTCTGCCAGAACTCATCATAGTATGGATCATTTCCATATACAAGATGGGATGAGCCGATGATAAAATCAAGAACAGAGTCTTTATCATATTCGTTTACACGTCCGGCAACTGATGGCATGAGTCCTTGTTCCACGCCGGTACTAATATCTATAATATGGGAATATTTTTCCTTGAGACTGGTTATAGTATCTACGTAGTGTTTGAAATCAAGCATAAACATAACCTCACCATTTTCAGGTGGGTAATCAAAGTCGTTGTGGTCAGTAAAACATATTGATTTTAATCCGAGTTTTACAGCCTGTCTGACTACATTTTCAGGTGGATTGTCTGAATCAGATGAAAATGAAGTATGCAGATGATAGTCACAAAGTCTGTTATTATAATTGCTTAAACACATAATAATCCTCATTTCCACGCATTTATACTCATGATTGTGCTGTATGCGTTATTATTGAATTTATAATCGTTTATTAAATCAATATAGCATAGTGATATGTACTTGCTATACTGTTTTAATAAATGTTTTTAATAAAATACATTGTGTTAATTAGCATGTTTGCTAATATGTGCTTTTTATATACACAGTAATAAAATGCTTTTTCGGTTAAACCTCTTGAAAATATTTCTTTTGATTGTTATTATGTAAACGTAATTTTACATTCTTTACATAAAATGCACATTAATTTTATTAAGCAATTAAGATTTATAAGGATTGCATGAAATATAATATGTGCAGGACAGGAGAAAAAAGTGGATATTGAGTTAGTTGGCAATTTGTTTATGTTTGCAGGCGGCATAGGTATGTTTCTTTATGGAATGAACATTATGGCCGATGGTATGCAGAAGTCAGCTGGAAGTAAGATGAAACAGCTTATTGGGTATCTGACCAGAAACAGATTACTGGCGGTTCTGGTAGGAGCATTTATAACTGCGATTATTCAGAGTAGTGGTGCTACTACAGTCATGGTTGTAGGTTTTGTTAATGCAGGACTTATGACACTTGTCCAGGCAGTCGGAGTTATAATGGGCGCTAATATAGGTACAACCATTACAGCATGGATTGTTTCGCTTGGACAGTTAGGTGATGCAGTTAAAGTGTTAAAGCCAGAGTTTTATGCACCTTTGCTTGTAGGAATAGGTGCTATTCTTGTTTTATTTAGTAAAAAACCAAAGAAGAAAATGGTAGGAGAAATTATAGTTGGTATAGGTCTTTTATTCTTAGGCTTAAGCTTTATGTCACAATCTATATCACCATATACAGATGCACCTATATTTTCAAAGGCATTTGAGGTTGTAGGAAGTAATCCTTTGCTGGGTATACTTATAGGTATTATTGTTACAGCACTTTTACAGAGTTCATCTGCCTCTGTGGGTATATTGCAGACACTTGCCATTAATGGTGTTGTTACAACTAATGCAGCAGTATTTATAACATTAGGACAGAATATCGGTTCATGTGTGACTGCGATTATATCTAGTGCAGGTACAACACGAAATGCAAAAAGAGCAGCATGTATGCATCTTCTGTTTAATATTGCAGGAGCTGTCATATTTGGAACAGCAGCATTTATATTATTCATTCTAAGACCTTCACTTGCAGTACATAACATAACAAGTGTTGAGATTTCGTTGTTCCATACATTTTTCAATATTATATGTACAACAATCATGATGCCATTTGGCGGGCTGCTTGTTAAGTTATCAGGTATGATAATAAGAGAAAAATCACAGGATGAAGAAAATGCCACACTTGAGGCAAGCGACAGCTATGCGGCTGAGCTTTCAAGACATTTTGATAACAGAATATTAGAACAGCCATCTGTTGCAGTTAACAGGGCACTTAGTGAAGTTGTCATCATGGGAAATCTTGCTCTTGATAACATAAAGTATTCATCTAAGGCAGTTATTAACAATGACCAGGATATGATAGATAAGGTTATAGAAACAGAACATAAGGTTGATCTGTATGAGAAGTATCTTACAGAGTATCTGATAAAGGTAAACAACCTGTCGATAACAGAAGAACAGCATCTTATGATTAACAATCTGTTTCATGCTATCATAGATATAGAAAGAGTGTCTGATCATGCTGAGAATATGGCAGATCTGGCAAAGTATAAAATAGAGAATGGCATCACGTTTTCACAGCATGCCATGGAAGAACTTAAAGCACTTTATGAGAAGGTGGTTGTCAGCTTCTCAGAGGCAGTAAAGGCAAGAGAAAAACTAAGCCGTATAGCCGCGGAGAATGTATGCAGGATAGAAGACGAAGTAGATGCCATGGAAGAAGAACTGCGGAATAAGCATATTGAAAGACTCTCGTCAGGTTTGTGCAAGCCATCTAATGGTGTCATATTCCTTGATACACTTTCTAACTTTGAAAGAATGTCAGATCATGCTAATAATCTTGCTGATTGTGTGCTTGAAGAACTTGAACAGAAAAACAGATAAAAATATTTTATAGAATATTTTGTAAAAAATAGTAATTTACACTTGATATTTTAAATTAGTTTATGTAGAATATCTTTAGTTGATTTTTTATTAACAATCTTTATATTAGGAGGATTTATTTTATGTCAGTAAAAGTTGCGATTAATGGTTTTGGACGTATCGGTAGACTTGCATTCAGACAGATGTTTGGTGCAGAGGGTTATGAGGTTGTTGCTATCAATGATTTAACAAGCCCTAAGATGTTAGCTCATCTTTTAAAGTATGATTCATCACAGGGAAGATATGTTAATTTTGGTGAAGAAGATCAGGTAACAGCTGATGATGAAGCTGGTACAATCACAGTAAAGGGTAAGACAATCAAGATCTACAAGGAGCCAGATGCTAACAACTGTCCTTGGGGTGAACTTGATGTTGACGTAGTTCTTGAGTGCTCAGGATTCTATACATCTAAGGCAAAGGCTCAGGCTCATATCAATGCAGGTGCTAAGAAGGTAGTTATCTCAGCTCCAGCTGGTAACGATCTTAAGACAATCGTTTACAATGTTAACCATGAAACACTTACAGCAGAGGATAATATCATTTCAGCTGCTTCTTGTACAACAAACTGCTTAGCTCCTATGGCTAAGGCTCTTAATGATTGTGCTACAATCGAATCTGGTATTATGTGTACAATCCATGCTTACACAGGTGATCAGATGATTCTTGATGGACCACAGAGAAAGGGTGACTTAAGAAGATCTAGAGCAGGTGCTTGCAACATCGTTCCTAACTCAACAGGTGCTGCTAAGGCTATCGGTCTTGTTATTCCAGAACTTAACGGAAAGCTTATCGGAGCTGCACAGAGAGTTCCTACACCTACAGGTTCTACAACAATCCTTAACGCTGTTGTAGCTAAGAAGGTTACTGTTGATGAAGTTAACGCTGCTATGAAGGCTGCTGCAACAGAAAGCTTTGGCTACAATGAAGAACTTATCGTATCTAGCGATATCGTTGGTATGAGATTTGGTTCATTATTCGATGCTACACAGACAATGGTTAACGAACTTCCAAATGGTGGCTGCCAGGTACAGGTTGTTTCTTGGTATGATAATGAAAACTCATATACAAGCCAGATGGTTAGAACAATTAAGTACTTCGCTGAATTAAGCAAGTAATTAAAGGTTGAAATACCTATAAGGTTGATTATGTTTAACTAGTTAATAATACCGGAGATGAGAATTCATTCTCCGGTATTTTAATAAGTGTGTTGTGTAAAAAGTATTAATGTATATTTCTGTTTATAGATGCAGATGATATATAAGTACTTTTGCATAGAATATACATTTTATAATTATAGTATTATAAAAATATTATGGAGGATTTGATTATGCTTAATAAGAAGTCAATAGATGACATCAATGTTAATGGCAAGAGAGTATTATGCAGATGCGATTTTAATGTACCTTTAGATGGTGACAGAATAACAGACGAAACACGTCTTGTTGCTGCACTTCCAACTATCAAGAAGTTAATAGCTGATGGTGGAAAGGTTATCCTTTGCTCACACCTTGGAAAGCCAAAGGGAGCTGACAAGACTTTATCTTTAGCACCTGTAGCTAAGAGACTTTCAGAGCTTCTTGGACAGGATGTTAAGTTTGCAGCAGATGATACAGTTGTTGGTGACAATGCCAGAGCAGCTGTTGCAGCTATGAACAACGGTGATGTTATTCTTCTTGAAAATACACGTTTCAGAGCAGAAGAGACAAAGAATGGTGAAGAATTCTCTAAGGATCTTGCATCAATCGCAGATGTATTCGTTAATGATGCATTTGGTACAGCTCATAGAGCACATTGCTCTAACGTAGGTGTTACAAAGTATGTTGACACAGCTGTAGTTGGATATCTTATGCAGAAGGAAATTGATTTCCTTGGAAATGCTGTTAACAATCCAGTAAGACCTTTCGTAGCCATCCTTGGTGGATCAAAGGTTTCATCAAAGATTTCAGTTATCAATAACCTTCTTGATAAGGTTGATACTCTTATTATCGGTGGTGGTATGTCATATACATTCCAGAAGGCTCACGGCGGCAACGTTGGACAGTCATTAGTTGAAGATGATTATCTTGACTATGCTAAGGAAATGATGGCAAAGGCTGAAGCTAAGGGCGTTAAGATGCTTATTCCTATTGATACAGTAGTAACAAAGGAATTCAGTAACGATGCTCCTTTCCATGTAGTTGAAGCTGGATGCCAGGAAGATGATGATATGGGTATGGATATTGGACCAAAGACATGCGAACTTTACAAGGATGCTCTTAAGGATGCCAAGACAGTAGTATGGAATGGACCTATGGGTGTATTTGAATTCCCTAACTTTGCTAAGGGAACTATCGCAGTAGCAGAAGAGTTAGCACAGCTTACAGATGCTACTACAATTATTGGTGGTGGCGATTCAGCAGCTGCTGTTAATAACCTTGGCTTTGGCGATAAGATGACACATATTTCTACAGGTGGCGGTGCATCACTTGAATTCCTTGAAGGCAAGGAACTTCCAGGTGTTGTTGCAGCTAACGATAAGTAATGTGTTTACTGACATAAACATATAGCAGAATGGTTATATCATATAATCATTCTGCACCATTAGGCAAAAAGGGACTGCGTATATTATATATGCAGTCCCTTTTTGTGCAAAAATAGACATAATTTTGGCTACAGCTTAATACAATATATGATGTAGTTACGATAATGGAATATAAATATTGTATTTATTTCAAATATTCACATTATTAGTGGCTTTTTGCAAATTTGTATGATATAATTCATATATCTTAATAAGCATTCTTAATAATTTTTATATATTTGTTATGAATGTATTATAGTTACTGTGCAGAGTTGAAGAAAGAGTATATTGTGTATTAGATGTAAGAATACGGTAAAGGGTGAGTACTCATCTTATTATTAATTTAAGATATAACCCTGCGTTAAACAGTAACATATTGTATGGAGGCGTGGTTGTAATATGAGAAAGAAGATAGTAGCAGGAAACTGGAAGATGAATATGACTCCTAAAGAAGCAGTCGGACTTGTAAATAAGCTTCGTGATAAGGTGGCTGGAAGTGATGTAGAGGTTGTGTTTTGTGTTCCGGCGATAGATATAATACCTGTTGTTGAGGCAGTTAAGGGTACAGATATTAAAGTTGGTGCAGAGAATATGCATTATGAAGAAAAAGGTGCATTTACTGGGGAGATATCACCTGGAATGTTAGTTGATTCAGGAGTATCATATGTGATATTAGGACATTCAGAAAGAAGACAGTACTTTGGCGAGGATGATGATTGTATCAACAGAAAGGTAAGAAAGGCTATAGAATATGGTCTTACACCTATTATCTGTTGTGGAGAGACTATCCAGCAAAGAGAAGAGGGTATCACGTTAGATTTTATAAAAAAGCAGATTAATGCAGCATTTACACAGGTTTTGCCTGATGATGCAGCTGATTGTGTTATTGCCTATGAGCCGATATGGGCTATTGGTACAGGCAGGGTTGCAACATCAAAGCAGGCACAGGAAGTATGTGAGGCTATAAGATGTAACATAAGAGAGCTATATGGTGACGATGTAGCCGCTAAGGTGAGAATACTTTATGGTGGCTCAGTGAATGCTTCTAATGCTAAAGAGCTTTTTGAACAACCAGATATAGATGGTGGTCTTGTTGGTGGAGCAAGCCTTAAACCGGATTTCTGTGATATAGTTAAATACGAGGGAGCATAATATCCATACATATTGTAGTTGGTCAGTATGATTAACTTGTTAAATAAGCGGCTTGTTAATAAGCAACTTGTTAAAAATGGTTTTGAAAAATTTGCAAAAAAGCTTTTTTGGGGAGCAATCATAAGATATAGCAGTTTGCGGATGTCTTGTGGTTGTTCTCTTTTTTGATTAGTAAAACATTAATTGCATATTTAAAATAATTATGCTATCATACTACAGGTGAAATAAGATATTGATATTAGATTCGTATATTGGGCAGCTTTGCTACATATATGGGATATCAACGATTCAGGTTCAAGTAGTATATGATACCGGTATACGTTAGAATGGAGGATTAATATGAGTAAAAAACCAGTTGTATTAATGGTATTAGATGGTTATGGTTTAAGTGACAAAACAGAGGGCAATGCTATAGCTATGGCAGACACTCCTGTTATGGATAAGCTGATGAAAGAATATCCTTTTGTTAAGGGTAATGCTTCTGGCAGTTATGTAGGTCTTCCTGATGGACAGATGGGTAACTCAGAGGTAGGACATATGAATATAGGTGCTGGTAGAATAATATATCAGGATCTTACAAGAATAACAAAGGCAATTGCAGATGGCGATTTCTTTAAGAATGAAGAACTTCTTGCAGCTATGGAGAATTGTAAGAAGAATAATTCAGATCTTCATCTTTTTGGCCTTTTATCAAGTGGTGGTGTTCATAGTCATATATCACATGTATATGGACTTTTAGAGATGGCTAAGAAGAATGGTGTATCTAATGTTTATGTACATGCATTCCTTGATGGAAGAGATACTCCACCAGCATCTGGTAAAGATTTCGTGGCACAGCTTGAAGAAAAGATGGCAGAAATCGGAGTTGGTAAGGTAGCTTCTTTAGCAGGAAGATACTATGCTATGGATAGAGATAATAACTGGGACAGAGTTGAACAGGCTTACCGTTCACTTACAACAGGTGAGGGAAAGCAGGCTGAAAGCGCTGTAGCAGCTATGGAAGCTTCGTATGCAGAGAATGTTACAGATGAGTTCGTTGTTCCTACAGTTATTACAGAGAATGGAAAGCCTTTATCAGTTGTAAAGGAGAATGACTCAGTTATCTTCTTTAACTTCAGACCTGACAGAGCAAGAGAGATGACAAGAGCATTCTGTGATGATAAATTCACAGGCTTTGAAAGAACATATATTCCAACTACATTCGTATGCTTTAAGGACTATGATGAGACTATTCCTAACAAGCTTATTGCCTTTAAAAAGGAAGAGATTAAGAATACATTTGGAGAATTCCTTGCAGCAAATGGAAAGAAGCAGCTTCGTCTTGCTGAAACAGAGAAGTATGCACATGTAACATTCTTCTTTAATGGTGGTGTTGAAGATCCTAACGTAGATGAGTTCAGACTTCTTGTTAATTCACCTAAGGATGTTCCTACTTATGACCTTAAGCCAGAGATGAGCGCACCAGAGGTTGGTATGGATCTTGTAGAGGCTATTAAGTCTGATAAATACGATGTTATAGTAATCAACTTTGCAAACCCTGATATGGTTGGACATACAGGAGTTATTCCAGCAGCTGTTAAGGCAGTTGAAAAGGTAGATGAGCTTGTTGGAAAGGCAGTACAGGCTGTTAAGGATGTTGATGGTGTGTTATTTATCTGTGCAGATCATGGTAATGCTGAGAAGATGATAGATTATGAAACAGGTGCTCCACATACAGCACATACAACTAATCCAGTACCTTTTATCCTTGTGAATTATGATGATTCATATACACTTAGAGATGGTGGAAGCTTATGCGATATAGCACCTACTCTTATCCAGATTATGGGTCTGAATCAGCCAGCAGAAATGACAGGTAAGTCACTTCTTATTAAAAAATAATGATATCAGTTAAATATTAGTTGCACATTTATTATTTATTTGGTATTATATGATTATTGTGATTTTTGCAATTTAACAGGAGGTTTGATATATGTTTGGCATGTCGGTGGCTGATACAATAAGAGTAGTCTTAATGGCTATATTTATATTAGTATGTATATGTTTAACAGTGGTAGTTCTTATGCAGGAAAGCAAGCAGAATGGTCTTTCAGGTGCAATCAGTGGTGCAGCAGACACATACTGGGGCAAGAACAAGGGTCGTTCAATGGAAGGAAAGCTTGTAACATTTACAAAAATACTTGCAGTATTATTTGTTATTATTGCTATCATTTTAAATATTAATTTCTAATTTAAGTGTTTACATGAAACGCTCTTAAGATATAATATATCTTAAGAGCGTTTTTGTATAATCGTAGTTAATATGATAATTAAATAAAGCTGGTAAAATATAATACGGAATAGAGGTGGATAACAATGAAGACAGAAATTTTCAAGGAAAGAAAGAAAAATATAGCAGATCTTATACTGAATAATGAATTATATGTTCCTATGAAAACCAAAGAGATAGCAATACTTCTTAACGTTCCTAAAGATAAAAGATTCGAACTACAGGAGGTGCTTGATGCACTAGTTGCTGAAGGAACGATAGGGGTCAGTAAAAAGGGAAAGTATATGAAGCCTGACAATGTTGCACTTATTGGAGTGTTTGAAAGTACAAGCAAGGGCTTTGGCTTTGTATCTGTAGAAGGACAGGAAAAAGATATATTTATAAAAGCAAGTGATACAAAGAATGCATTTTACCATGATAAAGTCAAAGTTGTTGTAACACTTCCACCAAAAGGCGATAGAAGAGCAGAAGGAAAAATTATAGAGATTGTTGACCATGAGGTTAAAACTCTCGTTGGAACATATCAGAAGAATAAGAATTTCGGATTTGTTGTTCCTGATAACCAGAAGATAAGCTGTGATATATTCGTATCAAAGGAGCATGAGCAGGGTGCTGTTACAGGAAGCAAGGTAGTTGTAAAGATAACTGATTATGGTACACATACTAAGAATCCTGAGGGAAGGATTACAGAGGTTATAGGACATATAGATGATCCAGGGACAGATATAATGTCGATAGTCAAGGCATATGACCTGCCGGAGGAGTTTCCAGACGGCGTTAAAAAGCAGCTAAAGAGCATACCTGACGAAGTGGACGAAAAGGATAAGGCAGGAAGAACGGACCTCAGGGATGTTGTCATGGTTACTATAGATGGAGAGGATTCTAAGGATCTTGATGATGCTGTATCATTGACAAAAGATGGGGATATGTATCATCTGGGTGTCCACATAGCAGATGTGAGTCATTATGTAACAGAGAACAGTGCACTGGATAAAGAGGCGCTTAAACGTGGAACAAGCGTATATCTTGTGGACAGGGTTATTCCTATGATTCCTCATCAGCTGTCTAATGGTATATGTTCACTAAACGAAGGCTGTGACAGACTGGCACTAAGCTGTCTTATGGATATAGATTCCAAAGGTGCTGTAGTAGGTCATAGAATATGTGAGTCAGTCATTAATGTTAACAGAAGAATGACATATACATCAGTTAAGAAGATACTTGAGGATAATGATGTTAACGAAACAGAAAAATATAGAGAGCTTGTACCTATGTTTAAGCTTATGGAGGAGGCAGCTGCACTTCTTAGAAAGAAAAGATTCGCTCGTGGTTCAATAGATTTTGATTTTCCAGAATCAAAGATAGTGCTTGACGATAAAGGACATCCTATAAAGATAGAGCCATATGATAGAAATGTAGCAACAAAGCTTATAGAGGATTTTATGCTTATTGCTAATGAAACAGTAGCAGAGGATTATTTCTGGCAGGAGGTCCCATTTCTTTACAGGACACATGAGAATCCTGATCCGGAGAAGATACTTAAGCTTTCAACATTCATTAACAATTTCGGTTATTCAATGCATGTAACAGATGAGATACATCCTAAAGAACTTCAGAAGCTGCTTGAAAAAATAGCAGGTTCAGATGAAGAGAATCTTATAAGCAGACTCACTCTGCGTTCAATGAAAAAGGCTAAGTATACACCAGAGTGTGTGGGTCATTTTGGGCTGGCAGCCAGATATTACTGCCATTTTACATCGCCTATAAGACGTTATCCGGATCTTCAGATACACCGTATCATAAAGGAATGTCTGCATGGTGGTATGAGTGAAAAAAGAAAAGAACATTATGATAAGATACTTCCAGACGTGGCAGAACAGACAAGCGCAACTGAGAGAAGGGCAGATGAAGCAGAAAGAGATACAGACAAGCTTAAAATGGTTGAGTATATGGAACAGTTCAAGGGAGAGAAATTCTCAGGTGTCATATCAGGAGTGACGAACTGGGGCATATATGTAGAACTGCCGAATACAATAGAAGGAATGGTATCTGTAAATGATATGTCAGGTTTCTATATATTTGATGAGAACCATTATGAGATGATAAATGAAACAACACACAAGACATATAAGCTGGGACAGAAGGTTGATGTTGTGACTATAGGGACTAACAAGATAGCAAGGACAATCGACTTTATGTTTGCAGAGGATTATGATAGCAGATATAATTAGAAAAGTGTTATCAGCGCCTGCGTTATTGTGGGGCTTATCATGCTTTGATTATAAGGAGGTATAAGATGGCAAAGGATAGTGCCAGTGGCAACAGACTTATTGCTAACAATAAAAAGGCATATTATGATTATTTTATAGAAGATAAGATAGAGGCTGGTATGGAGCTTTGTGGAACTGAGGTTAAGTCCATAAGACAGGGCAAATGTTCTATCAAAGAATCATACATACAGATAATCAATGGTGAAGTATTTGCAATCAATATGAATATCACACCATATGAGAAAGGCAATATATTTAACAAAGACCCGCTGCGTCCTAAAAAGCTTCTTCTTCACAGAAGTGAGATAAACAAGCTTGCAGGGCAGTTATCTACAAAGGGTTACACACTTGTTCCGCTTCAGGTATACTTAAAGTACGGCAAGGTTAAGATGCAGATAGGTCTTGCAAAAGGTAAAAAGAACTATGACAAGAGGGATTCTATTGCCAAGAAAGACCAGCAAAGAGAGGCGGCTAAGGACTTTAAGATTAGAAATCTGGGGTAAGTTTAGAAGGTGTTAACATAGAGCTTATATTGAAACTGTTAAAATATAAAATAAAAATAACGGCATTGTATATCGTTTTTTAAACTATACAATGCCGTTATTTTGTTTTAGTGGACCTGAGGGGAGTCGAACCCCTGTCCAAAAGCCCATCCGCTGTTCTTCTACTATCATAGTCAGTTATTTGACATTCCCTCATGCATACGGGAACTAACACCCTTATGCACTTAGTAGCTTCATAATACGTCCATAACCGCAAAGCTTAAGCTATGTCGTTTCTCACATGTTCGAAGCCTGGGTCCTAAAGTGTGAGTGCCCTAGGTCAGACTGCTGCAACTTAGGCAGCGTATGCTAAATTATCTTCAGCGTTTATATTTAAGTTTGCCATTTAACGCATTGCATACGGATAGCTTCACCAGTTTCAAAACCCCTGTCGAAACCTTTACAAGCCCATGTATTAAATAGTAGCCTTTAATGACCATATAATATATAACATTATATGGTTATTAAAGTCAATATATTCTTATAAATAAATAATTAATTTTTTTATAAAGTTAAAATATAATGATGTAATGTCAAAAGTAAATTAGTAATAGCTATTTAAGTAAAAATGATTTAGTGGTAAAATAACATTACTAAAATTCTTGCAATACACAAAAATAAAGAGTACTATTCAAGAATATTATGAATGAAATGTGCGAAAATGCAGCGATGCAGAATGGAGGAATATTATAATATGTCAGCAGATAAAACTAACGTAATGAGAATTCTTGATCAGAAGAAGATTAAATATAAAGTACACGAATATAAAGATTCGGGTGCAGTAAGTGGCGTTGAGGTGGCAGCAGCACTTGGACAGGATCCTAAGAGAGCTTTTAAAACACTGGTGACCATAGGTAAAAGTGGTAACCACTATGTTTTTATGGTTCCAGTTGCAGAGGAACTTGACCTTAAGAAAGCAGCTAAAAGTGTAGGTGAAAAGAATATCGAGATGATAAAGTCAAAGGAACTGCTTCCGCTTACCGGCTATATCCATGGAGGATGTTCACCAGTTGGTATGAAGAAGTTTTTTAAGACTATGATAGATAAGAGTGTTATGGATATTGATGATACTATATTTTTTAGTGCTGGTAAGATAGGTTTTCAGGTTGAAACTATGTATGACGAGCTTAAGAAAGTCATAAGAGTTGAAGAGGCGGATATTGTCGTTGATTAAAATAAAGCCATGTGTGTTTTATAAAAGGCATAAAGCGATGCCAAGCATCAGATAAATCTTAAATAAAAAAGCAAGAGAGGAGGCGGGTATATGACAGAAGAAAAGGATAAAAGAAAGTTTATGGTAGGAGGTTATGAATTTACTTCCAAAGAGGATGCACAGATAGCAAAGGACGAGCTGAATGCTATTAAATATGTATCGTCGAAGACAAACAGCAAGGATCCCAAGCAGGTGTACAGTCTATATAACAAGATTATAGAAAGAAAGCTTTTTTCTACACAGATAGGTATGAATTACCTTAAATCATTGCAGACATTTTTATATAAAAGTAGTGAGATACCGAATGATAAGATACAGCCTATTCCTATTAATACTGATACACAAGATGAGATTAATAAAAGAAGGGAACGTAGTGAATTCAAGAGTGAATTAAGAGATTTGTCGATAAAGGCTGCCAGATATAAGAATAATTTTACAAGAGTCATGATAATAAATGTGATTCTTGTAATCATCATAGTGGCAATGTTTATTATACTAAATACAAGCTCTAATCCCAATATTATTAATTACGAGGTAAACCTGCAGAATAAGTATGCACAATGGCAGGAGCAGCTTCAGTCACAGGAACAGTCGCTTAACGCAAGGGAAAATGAACTTAATAACAGAAAATAAAATTCATTTATAAACACATTTTATTAACAGTAAGAACACATTTTGAACATATTTATTATCTATCATATATTGTATAAAGAGTGTAAATGTAGCAGATACAATGAATGATATCAATTTTACAGGAAATATGGCGAATTCTACACATAGGAAAAGATTGGAGATAATTGTATGGATAGTTTGAAAGTTTTAATGGTTGATGATGAAAGCAGGATGAGAAAGCTTGTAAGTGACTTTCTTACAAGGAAAGGATATCAGGTAATAGAAGCTGGTGATGGTGAAGAGGCTATTGATAAGTTTTATGAGGATAAGAATATATCGCTTGTTATACTTGATGTTATGATGCCTAAGATGAATGGGTGGGATACATGCAGACAGATACGTAAGAATTCAAATGTACCTATCATTATGCTTACGGCAAAGAGCGATGAGGCAAGTGAGCTTAATGGCTTTGACTGTGGGGCTGATGAATATATTTCCAAACCATTTAGTCCTAAGATTCTTACTGCCAGAGTTGATGCACTTATAAGAAGGTCATATAGCATAGACAGCAGTGAAATGATAGATGTAGGAGGCATAGTTATCAATAAGGCTGCACATATAGTTAAGATTAATGATGAAGAGATAGAATTAAGCTTTAAAGAGTTTGAGCTTCTTACTTATTTTGTGGATAATAAAGGGATTGCATTATCCAGGGAAAAGATTCTTAACAATGTATGGAATTATGATTATTTCGGTGATGCTAGAACGATTGATACGCATGTCAAGAAGTTAAGAAAAAAACTTGGCGATAAAGGTGACTATATAAAGACTATATGGGGCATGGGCTATAAGTTTGAAGTAGAGGATTGATAATGGGAAAACATTCGATTAGGTTTAAGATTACAGTTTTGTTTGCAGGTATAATATGTATACTTATAGTTATGCTGCTGCTTTTTAATATAACTTTTTCCGAAAAGTTTTATATGCAGGATAAGCAGGAAGCGATGCTGAATGCTTATGAAAGTATAGATGATGCGTGTAATCAGTATAGCGCAGGTTCTATATCTGACACAGATCTTAGAAACAATCTTGAACAGGTGTCTACATCTAAAGGTATGTCAATAATAATAGTAAATAGTGACTGGACAACTTTTTATGTAAGTACTCATGGTGATGAGATGATGCTTGAAAGATTAAAAAAGAGCATTTTCAATAATGATATATTCCAAGGGATGCCGGATAAGTCAGGCTCAATGCAGGAGCAGCCAGATGAAAACAGGAACGGTGACATAAATGCTGGTAAGAAAACACTTCCTGAAAAGATTATAGATATGTCGGGCAATGGTGCCAGTGAAACAAGAGATATTTTATACCAGAGCGATAAATATACAGTGCAGAAGGTATATGACAGCCGTCTGCTTGATGATTATATAGAATTATGGGGAACACTTGATAATGGTAATTTTATCCTCATAAGGACACCTATACAGGGTATAAAGGATAATGTCCATATTTCAAATACATTTATAACTTATATAGGTATTGGAACGCTTATTATAGGAATTATTGCAGCATTTGTTTTATCTTCATATATATCAAGACCTATAAAGCAGCTGTCTAATATAGCTGAGCGTATGTCTGAGCTTGATTTTGATATTAAGTATGATGGAAAAGATAAAGGTGAGATAGGGCTTCTTGGTAAAAGCATGAATAATATGTCACAGAAGCTTGAAGAGAATATATCACAGCTCAAGGCGGCGAATCTTGAACTGCAAAGGGATATAGATAAGAAGGAGAAGCTTGAGAAGATGAGGACAGATTTTCTTTCTAATGTTTCCCATGAGTTAAAAACACCAATTGCACTTATACAAGGATATGCGGAGGGATTAAAGGAAGGAATAACTGATGATCCTGAAAGTATGGACTTTTATTGTAGTGTTATTATGGATGAAGCAGCCAAGATGAATAATATGGTAAAGAGATTGCTTACACTTAATCAGATAGAGTTTGGCGAAGATGAACTTGTTATGGAGAGATTCGATATTAATGAGCTTGTAAAGTCAGTAGTCAATGCTAATGAGTTAAGGGCAACGCAGAAAAACTTAAGTATTACATATGATATTTTAGATACACCTTTGTATGTATGGGCTGATGAGTATAAGGTTGAGGAAGTAGTTACTAATTATCTGTCTAATGCTATCAATCATTGCTGCAATGAAAATATAATAAAGATAAAAGTAGGACAGATAGATAAAGATAATGTAAGAGTGTCAGTGTTTAACACGGGAAATAATATACCAGAGGCTGACATAGAGCATATATGGGAAAAGTTTTATAAAGTTGATAAAGCAAGAACGAGAGAATATGGTGGCAATGGTATAGGACTTTCTATAGTAAAGGCTATAGTCGAATCTATGGGTAAGACTTGCGGTGTCAATAATCTTTCTGATGGTGTTGAGTTCTGGTTTGACCTTGATTGTAAATTGTGATACAATTCTAATAGTTATAAGGTTGAATGGAGATTGTTATATTATGAAGAGATTAGCTTTGGCAGCGTTATGCATGGTTGGTGTGTTTGCATTGTCAGGTTGCGGTGATAATGTTACATTAACAGAAGAGCAGAATGATATGATAGCCGAATATGTGGCAGGTTCATTACTTAAACACTCATATGATAATGAATGGAAATATACTAAGTTAAACAGTTCTAATACTGGGCATACAAGCAGTTTGGGCAATGCCAGTTCTACGGCAGCTGGTATGACGACAGCAACTAAGGCAGGAACAGTTACAGCAACAACTGCTGCCGCAGATGTAAACACAACAGCATCAAGCCTTTCACAGGCACTTGGTTTAAGTGGTGTTGAAGTTAAGTATAAGGCTGTTTCTATAGGTGAAAGATATCCTACAGAGGCATATGCAGTATGTGTTCCAGCAGATAGTGGATGTAAGGTAGTTGCAGTTGAATTCACTATTAAGAATACAGGGTCAGCGGCAGTAACAGCAACGACTAAATCATCGTCAGTTACTATGAAGCTTAACATAGGCGGTGGAACATATAACCAGTACAAGTCCATGCTTAAGGATGATATATGTGGACTTGATGGAGTGAGCATTAAGCCAGGTGATAGTTATACAGCAGTAGCGATATTCCAGGTTCCAGCAGATTCTGCGGTTAAGTCTTCTGATATGAAGATGGAAGTTCTGTCAGGTTCTAAGACAGTGGAAACAATCACACTGCAGTAGTGATGGCACCTTAAAGGATATGGATAAAATTATAGAATTATTAATTATAAATTATATTAAAAGTACTCCCTTTAAGAAAGACAGGTGTAATATAAGACTTGTCTTTCTTAAAGGGAGTACTTTTTGTTAGAATTCATGCAAGGATGATATTTAAGCTGTTCTTTATAAGCATTTTTCTGGGATATTTATTTTAAAATGTATTCTTTTTTGTATATAGCTGCCTCTTCATCAGTAAGTATGTGGACGAATGAGGCTCTTTTATCAGGACAATACCCAGGACCATGTCCATTATATTCAGCATAATATACAGTATCATGAGCTTCTGGTTTGTTCCAGTCATGAAAGCCATCTTTTACAACCTGGTTGGAATATTCACAGTTTAACAATACGACCTTAGCGTGAATTCTCCATGGACGGCTAAGGTAGCAAGTCTGTGGTGGACAGTTTCCTGTAAAAGTGCAGCTGTCAAATACATATCCATATTGCTGGTTTTCATATGTTGATGGTGCGGTATAATAACTGTTTATTGTTTCGTTGCGGTTTAAGGCATACAGAGTGCAGTTTTTAAAATAAGCCGTTGCACTTCCAAATATAAAGTCTATTTCTCCACATATATAGCAGTCTTCATATAACTGTTTTGTAGGTATTCTTGGAGCAAATTCAGTTGGACCGATAAAACCTCCTGGCTGTTTTTCTTTAAATGGAAGAGGACCGGTAAAAAGTGTATCCTGATGACCTAACATACGGCAGTTTTTAAATACAAGATTATCACCTTCTGCATAAACTGCTATTGCCTGTCCTACCTTTTTGCCAAAACCTGCTGAGTTTTCAAAGGTAATATTAAATGCACTGAAATTGTTGGCATTGACAAAGAAGGTATAAGACCTGAAGGTACCTCTTTTGCTGCCATCTTCCATAGTCATAAGAGCATAATATCCCTCTGTTATAATAGTGTGTTCGCTGGACTCACCAATAAGAGTTATATTGTCTTTTTTTATTTCAACACGTTCTTTATAGATGCCATTTTTAATAAAAATAGTTTCGCCACCACATGCAGGATTGATAGAATCCACAGCAGCCTGAACTGAGTTGAAGTCGCCAGTGTTGTCTTTAGATACAGTAATCATAATAATAAATTCCCCTTTTATATAAAAGTATTTTTGAACACCACATGCTTTGTAAAATGCTGCCTTTAAGCTACAACCGCATCTGGGTTTCGATATGTACATAATATCACATTAAATACTATTATAGCATTTTTTTTTAAACTTAAAATGCTTTTATAGACAATTATTCGCAAAAATTGTATACTTATCAGGAAATTATAGGAAGTGGAAGAGATTATGATAAAAATAGTTGAAGATATAAAAGATGTTGATATATATATGTCGCTTAGAGATAAAGTTGAGTGGATAAAGCTTACAAGAAGTCAGGCACAGGCGGCTTTAGATAACAGTGTTAAAGTATTTACAGTGTTTGATGATGACAGACCTATAGGAATGGGAAGAGTTGTTGGAGATAAGGCGGTTATTAGTTATATCCAGGATCTTATTATAATACCAGAGTATCAGAGTAAACATATAGGAAGCATGCTTATCGAACATATAATATCATATGTAAAGTCGCTTACATATGAAAACTCAAGGATGATGCTATGTCTTATGTGTGCAAAAGGAAGAGAACAGTTTTATGAAAAACATAATTTCATAGCAAGACCTACAGATGCACTTGGTCCGGGAATGATACAGTATATATATGCTGGGGAAGAGTGTAAGTAAGGTTATCAGATAAGCAGCGGTATTACAACTTTAGTAGATCGTTTTCGAAATAATGTACTAGATGTGCGGTTTCTATATGTTGTTAACCTGAAAAATAAAATAGTTGACAATATGAGAATTAAAATGTAAACTGATAAAATGATGAATTTATTAATACAGGCACTATGTGCAGAATGGAGACAAAAGTGAAAGAGAAAAAGTTTACAGTTTATCAGTTGTGTTTTATGGCATTAATGGCAGCAGTTACATGCATTTTAGCACCTATGTCTATACCGATAGGTCCTATTCCTATATCATTAACTAATCTTGTAGTTTATTTTACAGTGTATGTTATAGGTACTAAGGCAGGAGTGTGCAGTTATTGCATATATGTTCTTCTTGGAATAGTTGGACTTCCTGTTTTTTCAGGTTATGTTGGTGGTCCGGCTAAGATAGCAGGTCCAACAGGTGGATATATAGTTGGATTTGTTCTTATGGCTCTTATAGGTGGATTTTTTATAGAAAAGTTTAAAAGAAATTTTGCTTTGACATTAGTTGGATGGGTATTAGGAACATTTGTTGACTATTGCCTTGGAACAGTATGGTTCGTATATGGTGCACATTGCTCATTGTTATATGCACTTAAGGTTTGTGTATATCCTTTTATAGTATTTGATCTTGGAAAGATAGTTATAGCTACATTGTTAGGCCATGCTGTAAGATATGCTCTTGTTAAGGCGGGATTATTAAACAATATTAAGGCTGATGCGAAGGCAGCATAAAAACAGTTTATTTAGTGAAAATAATTATTTTGAATAATAGAAGTGAATAACAGATAGAATAAGGCTTGTTGGGTGTTTTAAGAATAAGGAACCAAGATGTTACTTTTACATATTCTTAAAATACCAAACAAGCCTTAATTGTCTGTTGTTTAACTATTATTCAACTGATATTCAGCTAAACAGCGGTATTTTATGCGAGTAATGTCTTAACATATTCAGCAATAGCCTCATCCTTGCAGTTAGCAAAGAAAAGCTCCTTAAACTGCTTACCTGCAACAGCACCCTTAACGAGATCCTGGTCAAGACCTTTAAGAACACTTATAAGATCCTGGTTAAGAGTAACCTTTCTTACTTCATCAAGAATCTTTTTATTTCTCTGTTCTGGAACAACTCTTTCCTTAGGGTAACCACCACCTGGTTCGCCTTCGAATAACTTTTCAAATATATATGTAAGATTTAATTCAGCACCCCATCCAAATCCTTTAGCGAAAGGAAGTGCGATAGCATTGCCATCGTTAATCTGCATGAACATATAAGCATCTGAAGGATCAACAACATGTCCGCAAAGAACGTTAGGGAATGAGTTAAGTGCAAGCATAGCACCTTCACCTGTTCCGCATCCTGTTACTACGAAGTCACATGCACCAGAGTTAAGAAGTATAGCAGCTAATATACCATTCTGTACATATGTAAGCTGTTCATTATCATCTGCTGAATACATACCATAGTTATCAACTGTATGTCCCTTGCTTTCAGCCACCTTCTTAAGATTAGCATAGATCATTTCATTCTTGGCAGCCTGGCTGTTTTCATTGATTAAAGCGATTCTCATTATAAAAACCTCATCTTTCCTGATAATATATTGATTGATGTCAATACTATAATGCATAAATGTGTGAGTAAAAACATGCTGTTGTTAGCATTATAGTGGTTAACAAAAATCATAATAACTATACGAAAATAAATAATATTTGTCAAATTGATAAAATATAAAAAGTATGGTAAAATCCGGATTGCTATAAGAATCAAAGGTAAGATGAGGAGAAATGTAATGGAACATAATAAAGATATACAGGCAGCTTTTATGGATGCACTAAATGCACTTAAGGAATACGCAAAGGTAAATGGTAATATAGTAGGTAAAGAAGATGTTGCAGGCTTCTTTAAAGACATGAGTCTTGATGATAATAAATATTCAATGATAACCGGATATCTGATGGCTAATGGAATAACAATAAAGGGAGAAGATGGCACTGATAATGAGTTTTTACATATGCTTGAGAGTACTGTAGACGATTCGGTAAAAAACGATGAGAAGGGAATTGCACTGGAGAATGAATATAAGTCCACAGAGGATGATGCATTTACAGAAAAACAGGTTACAGACAAAGATGGTCTTATTACTAAAATAAATATATCAGAGGAAGAGGTAAAGAGTCTGCCAGAAAAAGAGGCGGCTATGGCTGCCCAGATGATAGCTGATAATATGGATTATTCAGAGGATGATATATACATCGAAAGATATAAAAAAGAACTTGAAGCTATCCAGCCGGTATCAGATACAACAAGAGCGTATCTGCTTGTCAATATAGTGGAGGATAATGATAAAGAGTCACTTAAGATATTATCAGAATCATATCTTGAAAAGATACTTGAATGGGTTGAACCATATAGATGCAGAGGTGTTCTTGCTGCAGATCTTGTACAGGAGAGTAACCTTTCAATGATGGCTTATATAGGACAGAAGCTATGGCTTAATAACTATGAATGGAAGGACAGGATAAAAGAGGGAAGTACAAGCGATATATTAGAAGTACTGAAAGCTATGGATAAGGAGGTCAGATATCAGGCAGAAGAGAGTATGAAGATGCTGATAGATGAACAGATGGACAGCAATAAGATATCTGGAAAAGTACTTAATAAAGTCAATTATGTGAATGACTGGGCTGTAAGACTTAGGAAAGAACTTGGAAGGAAGCCAACTGTTAAAGAAGTTGCAGAGCGTATGGGCGTTTCAGAGGATGTTGTAAGTGAAGCCTTATCATTGTCAGCTGATAAGATAGAAGATATAAAGGTTCAGAATGAAAAGTAAAAAAGGCTGAAAAAATATAGAATAATAAAAAAACTTTACATAATTAAAAAAGTTTTACATAATATATTGTGTAGAAACGATTTATGTAGTAGAATGTAGACAGTAAAGAGAGCAGGAAAGACCTGCTGGCTGAATCAGTTAAATATAATATATTTCCTGGGGCGTGCGAGAACCTCACTTATTTTGATCCTACATTTCATCGACGGGATTCCTATATCTCCATTCTAATGTCGGGCCTCCTAAGAGTGGATGGCAGCGGTCTGGATGCGGTTACCCACCTAGCATTGCTAGGAGTCGAAAACGTGGGGAACGGCGCTTTGGGATTATTGATTTGACATTATAAGTTGTAAGTATCTTTATATAAGTATTTATATAAAGAATCTTACAACTTTTTTATTTTCTGTAATATATAAGAGTACAAGAGCATATATATGATGTCAGGAGCAGAATTTGTTCTTTATATATTAACAATAGTTAATGAAAGGTATAGCTTCTGGTATGGTTAAGACGGTTGTTATCAGAAAACGGAATATAATAATGCATGGCATAATAATACTTGTACTAGCTTTTGCATCCATTGTCCTAAGGACATATCTGACAGATAACAGCCGCAATCAGGATTATGTAACATATGCACAGGCTGCAAAGATGATATCATATGCACAGATAGATGATTGTGATGCGTTTTCCAGTGATATGGAATGGTACAAGCCTTATATGGAGTATGTCAACATAAATGGATACATGAACGCTGCAAATCCTAACAGTTATGTCAAATATAAAGATGTAAGTATGCTGGCTCGTAGAATAAATGCAGATATTGATTGTTTTAAGTCTGAGGGGATAGAATCATATATAGATATAGAAAATGATAACCGACCTGTAAAAAATGATGTTTTTATAAGATGCTTTCAAAATCTCTGCAAGTATTTTAAGTATGGAGATGAAATAGAATTTAAGCAGATGGGTGTGTCAGGAGTGCCATCAGATAATGTAAGTGAAGAGTGGACGGTGTGTACAACTAAAGGCACATATATATATGACGGTATTATTATACAGCCATATGTAGATACAACGATTGAGGTTCTTGTAAGACAAAACAGGCTTTTATGTGTTGTTGATAAAATATCAGATGATGTTAAGTACAGGAATGTGCTGCTTAAGACTTATAAAAATGGATATGTAACTGTCAATGTATATGGAATGATTAAAAAATATAAAGTACATAAAGTGGAGGGCTTTATTGAGAATAGTCTTGCAGATATAGATATAAGTAATGGGAAGCTTAAAGGAATAGATATAAAGGATGATAAGATAAGCGGTAAAGTACTATCCTTTAATGACAGCTATATTGAAATAGAGGGTTATGGAAAAGTTCCTGCCGATAGTAATTTTATGATATATGATATTACACAGGGCGATAAAGTGAGTGGTTATGATTCTATAATTGTAGGGTATTCTCTTGAGGATTTTGTTGTGGCGCAGGGGAAAATATGTGGCGCGGTAAAGGGAAGGAAGCTTGTTCAGACAAACATAAGAGTAATGCTTAAGACGTCAGGCTATAAACAGCTTTTTCATGATTCTGTAGAATTTGTTTCTGATTCGGTCATACATGTTTCTTATGATGATAATGTTATTGACATCATGCAGGGAGAACATATCGTTATTGATAAGAATGATGAAAGATTCACCACAGGAAGAATAAAATTATGTACAGATGGTGGAACTATATGTATAGAATCAGTTAAGAGAGGTCAGGGCAGACCGGAGTACAGCGGCACTATAGAGCTTGCGTTATACGAGGAGGGAATAGCCGTTATTAATGAACTTGATATAGAAGAGTATTTAAAATGTGTTGTTCCAAGTGAGATGCCGGTGTCATACGGAGTCAATGCCCTTAAGTGTCAGGCAGTATGTGCCAGAAGTTATGCATATACACAGTTTGAAAATAATTATTACGGTGAGTATGGCGCACATGTTGATGATAGTGTAGCATTCCAGGTTTACAATAACACTTATAGAAATGAAGATGCTGATAAGGCTGTAGATGAAACAAAAGGAAGGGCTGTATATTATGATGATGAAATAGTTAAAACATATTATTATTCAACGTCATGTGGGTATTCGACAGATGTATGTGCATGGGGGAGCGATGATAGCTGTTATCCAATGTATGGTTCAACACATATAGCAAGCGGTAGTGATGATGCTGATATGAGTGATAATGCAGAGTTTGAACGTTATATAGAGGAATCACATGATTGTGATTATGATAGTGGTTTCCCACTTTATAGATGGAATACGACAATAAGTGCCAAAGATATATCTGATAATATTAATTCAAAGCTTGCATATGCATCTGGCAGGTCATGTGTATATATTTACAATGAGAACAAAGAACTTATACCAGGCAGCGTAAGCAGTGTCGGCAATATTCAATCTATTGAAGTGGTTAAAAGAGGCTGTGGAGGTGTTGTTAAGCTTCTTAGGTTAAAAGGAAGTGAGGCTGAATGTGTTATTTCCGGAGAGAATACAATAAGAACTGTGCTTGGAAGCAGCGGTGCAGTTATAAACACACTAACTGGTGATGCACATTATGACATACTGCCAAGTGCATTTATAGTGATAAAGCCTGTATATGCTGGTGATGATAATGTTATATCGGCATTTAAAATATATGGTGGAGGTTTTGGCCATGGTATAGGCATGAGTCAGAATGCTGTAAGAAAAATGTCTGAAACAATGGGTTATGAAGAAATACTTAAGTTCTTTTATAAAGGAGTTGAAATAAAAAATGTTGCTGCCTGATTATGTAAGCAGCAACATTTTTTAATGAGTTTTATTTTTGTGGTGAATTTATTTTTTGCCGGTAATACGGAAGGGTTTAAATATTTTCTTTTCTATAAGGGTATTGAATTCTGCACCAAAGAAAAGGATGATTATGCATATATACATCCAGATAAGCAGAAGCATAAAGGTTGTAAGGCTTCCGTATGTATATGAATACTTCACTATATAGGTAATGTATAAAGAATATAGCTCTGAAAATAAAAACCATCCTATGCTGGCTATAAATGCACCTGGTATTTCTTCGATAATGTGTTTTTTCTTATTTGGTATAAATGTGTACATAACTGAGAAAAATAAAGTCAGTAAAGCAGGCACTAAAAACAGCCTGTTTGAAAAAATTGCATTTATTATTGTGAATTTTCCGCCAAGACTGGCAAGACGGTTCTGAAGGAATGCAATCAGATGTTCTCCAAAAACGATGATTAAAAGGCTGGCGGCTATTGATAATAAAAGTATAAGTGCGTACAGACTTGAAAATATTCTCTGGATAAACCAGCTTCTGTTATATTCACAGTTATTTATTTTGTTAAGACATCTCTTTATAGTCATAAATCCTTTGCCGGCTGACCATAAAAGGCCAATTGCAGTTAAAGAAAGCAAAGCAACGGAGGATGAACTTTCAATGTCTGTGAATATATTTATAAGCATGGGATGAAATTCCTGCGGAATTATGTTTTCAAGCAGATCTAAAAGGTCAGAAGAAGTAACAGGAAAATAATGTATTATATTAATAAGTGCTATTATGAACGGCATAAAGCTCAATAAAAGATAGTAGCATGTCTGCGCAGCATAAGCAGTTATTTTATCTTCGTTGATTTTCTTTGCTGTTTCCTGAACGGTGAATAGTATTCTTGCAAGTTTCATATATACTCCTGTTTGTGTTTTGTTATGACATTATATGTTATTTTAGCCAAATTATCAATAAGGTCTGTAATAACTTGCATTTACAACAGCTTTTATGTAAAATAAATAAGTTAAAGATAAGAAAGGTATGGTTGTTTGTAATGGGGATTAGCGTTAAATTAGAGGCTTTTGAGGGTCCACTTGATCTTTTACTGCATCTTATAGATAAAAATAAAGTTAATATATATGATATTCCTATTGCTGATATTACTGAGCAGTATATGGAATATGTAAGAAAGATGCAGGAAGAGAATCTAGATATTGTAAGTGAGTTCCTTGTTATGGCAGCAACATTACTAGATATAAAATGCAGGATGCTGCTTCCTAAGGAAGTTGATGAGGAAGGAAACGAAGAAGATCCAAGAGCGGAGCTTGTAGAACAGCTGCTTGAGTATAAGCTGTTTAAGGCTATGGCAGAAGAACTTAAAGGACAGCAGCTTGATGCGCTAAAAACTTATTACAGAAAACCTGACATACCAGAAGAGGTTAGTGGATATACCCCACCTGTCGATTTAAATGAAGTGGTAGGCGATGTGAATCTTATTAAACTGAATGCGATATTTGCAGATGTTATGAAAAGAAAAGAAGACAAGGTTGATCCTGTAAGGAGCAAGTTTGGAAAGATTGAAAAAGAAGAAGTTACCATGTCGGAAAAGCTTGTGGACATTAAAGCATTCATGATGGAGCATAAGAGCTTTGGCTTCAGGGAACTGCTTATGAAGGGGGCATCAAAGGTTGCTGTTATTGTGACATTCCTTGTTGTGCTTGAACTTATGAAAACTGGCTTCATAACAGTGAAGCAGGAAGGAACCTGCGAAGAAATATATATAGATGTGATTGGTAATCCTGAAATGATTGAAGATATATCAGAGGACTAGGATTATATGTGTAAAAAGTGCGGAATGGAGATTGTATAATGAACATAAAACAAACAGAGGGAGCTATAGAAGCAATACTTTTTACGATGGGAGAGTCGGTAGAAGCAGAAAAGATTGCAGCTGCGATAGATCACGATGTTGATACAACAATCAGGATGATTCATAATATGATGGATAGTTATGAAGCTGAGGGAAGAGGAATAAAAATAATAGAACTTGATGGAAGCTTCCAGTTATGTACCAAGCAGGAGTATTATGATACTCTTATAAAGGTATGCAGCCAGCCTAAAAAATATACGTTGTCAGATGCGGCACTTGAAACATTGTCAATAATAGCCTATAAGCAGCCAATAACTAAGATGGAGATTGAAAAGATAAGAGGTGTTAATTCTGACAGGGCAGTAAACAAGCTTGTAGAGCTTGAACTGGTTAAAGAAGTTGGACGGCTTGATGCACCTGGACGTCCAATGCTTTTTGGCACAACAGAAGAGTTTTTAAGAACATTTGGCGTACAGTCAATAGATGAACTTCCAGTTATAAGTGAGGACATGATCGAACAGTATAAAGAAGAGGCAGAATATGAGGTTTTAAGTGAAATAAAATCTGAGGAAGAAGATGACGATGGCCAGCTTACCTTAAATATCTGATGTTTAAAACAGTAACACAGACACATAAAATAAATTAAAATAAAATGGAGGTACCACAATACTATGGAAAGATTAAATGCATGGAATAAGTATGATGAAGATATGAAAAAGAAGGTTTTTGATTTCGCTGATGAATACAGAAGATTCATATCTTTATGTAAAACTGAAAGAGAATGTGTAGAAGAAGGTGTACGTATATTAAAGGCATCTGGTTATAAAGACCTTAAAGACGTTATAGCTGCTGATGAAAAGCTTAAGGCAGGAGATAAGGTGTATGCTGTTAATATGAATAAAGCAATTGTAGCCTTTAATATAGGAGAAACTTCAATAGAGTCAGGCATGAACATATTAGGAGCACATATAGACTCTCCAAGACTTGATATTAAGCAGAATCCATTATATGAGGAAACAGGACTTGTGCTTCTTGATACACATTATTATGGCGGAATCAAGAAGTATCAGTGGGTTGCAACACCTCTTGCACTTCATGGTGTAGTTGCACTTAAAGACGGAACGACAGTTAAAGTAGTTATCGGCGAGGATATTGATGATACTGTAGTGGGCATATCAGATCTTCTTATTCATCTTGCGTCAGAACAGATGGACAAGAAGGCAGCTAAGGTTGTAGAAGGAGAGGCACTTGATATTCTTGTTGGCAGTATGCCACTAAAGCAGGAGAGTGCTAAAAGTGATAAAGAAGACTGTAAAGATGCAGTAAAGAAGAATATATTGGCATTATTAAAAGAAAAATATGGTATAGAAGAAGAGGACTTTATGTCAGCCGAGTTAGAGGCAGTTCCAGCAGGTCCAGCCAGAGATTATGGTATAGACAGAAGTATGATAATAGGTTATGGACATGATGACAGAGTGTGTGCATATCCGTCTCTTATTGCACTTGTTAATGCTGACATGCCAAAAAGGACTGGCGTATGCATACTTGTCGATAAGGAAGAGATAGGAAGTGTTGGAGCAACTGGCATGCAGTCAAGATTCTTTGAAAATATGGTTGCAGAGGTTATGGACAGATGTGGTGAATATAGCGAGCTTAAGTTAAGAAGAGCTCTTGCGAACTCTTACATGCTTTCATCAGATGTAAGTGCTGCATATGACCCTAATTATGCATCAGTTTTTGAAAAGAAAAATGCTGCATATTTTGGTAAAGGCATGGTGTTTAATAAGTACACAGGGGCAAGAGGAAAGAGTGGCTCTAATGATGCTTCAGCAGAGTTTGTTGGAAAGTTAAGAAAAGTCATGGATGATGCGGATGTTGCATTCCAGACCGCAGAGCTTGGAAAAGTTGATATTGGTGGCGGCGGAACAATAGCATATATTCTTGCTAACCTTGATATGAATGTTATAGATAGTGGTATTGCGGTACAGAATATGCATGCTCCATATGAAGTTATAAGCAAGGCGGATCTTTATGAAACATTAAAGGGATATGAAGCATTTCTTAAGAATGCATAAGAAAATTCTAAGCTTTCATAATATAAAAATCATAAATGTATATTTAAAGAAAGGTATTGTACAGATGAAGTGGAACAGATATTCTATTAAGACAACAACAGCAGCTATTGATTTTATCAGCAGTGCACTTGCAGATATAGGAATAGAGGGAATTGAGATACAGGATAATGTGCAGCTTACACAGGAAGAGGCTAAGACTATGTTCGTTGATTTTATTCCTGAACTTCCACCTGATGATGGAACTGCAGTTGTTAATTTTTATATAGATTCAGATGAAGATGACGGTACTCTTGTAAAGAAAGCCAAACAGGAGCTTGAAGATTTAAGAATGTTTGTTGATATAGGCGAAGGAACTATCACTAACTCAGAAACCGAAGATAAGGACTGGATTAATAACTGGAAGCAGTACTGGCATACATTTACTATTGGAAACCTATATATCAAGCCTACATGGGAAGTTGTTACAGACGATATGAAGGGACACCCGGTCCTTAGTATTGATCCGGGTACTGCTTTTGGTACAGGTTCACATGAGACAACAAGAATGGTTATAAAACAGCTTGAAAAGTATGTTAAGCCTGGAGATAATGTTCTTGATGTAGGATGTGGAAGCGGAATCTTATCTGTTGTTGCGCTAAAATATGGTGCAGCACATGCTTTTGGAACAGACCTTGATCCTAATGCTATCATTGCATCACATGAGAATTCAGAGCAGAATAATATTACACCTGAACAGTTTGAAGTTATAGAGGGTAATATTATAGATGATAAGTCTGTTAAGGATGCCTGTGGCTATGAATGTTATGATATAGTATGTGCTAACATTCTTGCTGATGTTTTGGAACCTCTTTCAGTTAACATACATGAACATATGAAGGAGGGAGCTTATTTTATAACCTCAGGTATAATTAATACTAAAGAGAATGAAGTAGTGGAAAGCTTTAAAAAGAATCCTGAACTTGAAATAGTTGAGATAAACCATGATGGTGAATGGGTTAATGTGACTGCAAGACGCAGGAACAAAACTGATATGCGCACAAAACATGCGTAGAAATGAGGAATATTATGTATCATTTTTTTGCAGAGCATGAAAATATATCAGATGATTATATTGATATACGTGGTGGAGATGTCAATCACATTAAGAATGTTATTAGACTTAAGGCAGGAGATGAGGTGCTTATAAGCAGTGGAGATAATTATGATTATCTTTGCAGTATAGAGCGCATAAGTGATGATGTTGTAACAGCAAAAATCATTGAAACAAGAGAAAAGATGAATGAGCTTCCTGTTAAAGTTTATCTTTTTCAGGGACTTCCAAAGGCAGACAAGATGGAGCTTATAATTCAGAAAATGGTCGAACTTGGGGTATATGAAATAGTTCCTGTTTCTATGAAAAGAAGCGTTGTCAGGCTGGATGAAAAAAAAGCCAGAACGAAGACTACACGCTGGAATGCAATATCAGAGAGTGCAGCAAAGCAGAGTAAGAGAAGCATAATACCTCATGTATCAGAAGTGCTTAGCTTTAAGCAGGCATTAGAAAAGGCAAAGGAGCTTGATGTGCTTTTACTTCCGTATGAGTGTGCCGAAGGTATGGCTTATACCAGAATGGTTGTATCTAAGATTAAACCCGGACAGTCTGTAGGAATATTTATCGGACCTGAAGGTGGGTTTGATGGAGATGAGTTAAAGCTTGCCAGCGAAGCAGAATGTAATATAATAACACTTGGAAAGCGTATATTAAGAACAGAAACAGCAGGGATGATGCTGATGTCAGTTATTATGTATAATATGGAAGAATAACATTAGCTATTAGGAATGGAGTTAACATGAAGGCATATCTTGATAATTCAGCCACAACAAAGTGTGCACCACAGGTTGTTGATGTGTGTGTGAAGGTTATGCAGGAGGATTATGGTAATCCTTCATCAAAGCATATGAAGGGTGTTGAAGCTGAAAATTATATAAAAGATGCTAAAGAGACTATAGCAAAGACATTAAAATGTCAGTATAAGGAGATTCTCTTTACATCTGGTGGAACAGAATCTAACAATATGGCAATTATAGGAACTGCCATGGCTAATAAAAGAAAAGGTAACCATGTGATTGTGTCGTCAGTAGAACATTCATCGGTAAAGGAGCCTTTTAATTTTCTTGAGGAGCAAGGGTTTAAGGTTACTTATCTTAAGGTCGATAGTAAAGGAATAGTTGATATTGAAGAACTTAAGAATGCTCTTGATGATGAAACTATACTTGTATCTGTCATGTATACTAACAATGAGATAGGAGCGGTTGAACCAATTGAAGAAATCGGACATATAGTTAAAAGCTACAATCCTGATATAGTATTTCATGTAGATGCTATCCAGGCATATGGTAAGTTTAAGATTATACCTAAAAAACTAGGTATAGATCTTCTTTCAGTAAGCGGACATAAGATACATGGACCTAAAGGCAGCGGCTTTTTGTATATAAAGGATAAGACAAGAATCAAACCTATAATATATGGAGGTGGGCAGCAGAAGGGTATGCGTTCCGGAACAGAAAATGTTCCTGCCATAGCTGGACTTTCGGCAGCAGTTAAGCTTATATATAATGAAAATTTTGATGCTAAGATTGACAAGTTGTATGAACTCAAAGATTATTTTATATCGCAGCTTGAACAGTTAGAAGAAGTACAGATTAATTCATTAAAGGGAAGAGAAAGTGCACCACAGATTGTAAGTGCAAGCTTTAGGGACGTGAGAGCAGAAGTGCTGCTGCATGCACTTGAAGACAGACAGATATATGTATCATCTGGCTCTGCATGTTCGTCTAATAAACCAGGGCTTAGCAATACACTTGTTGCAATAGGTCTTGATAAAGACCTGTTAGATAGTACTATAAGATTCAGTTTTTGTTATGATACAACAAAGGAAGAACTTGATTATACTATAGAGACACTTAAAGAATTATTGCCGGTATTAAGAAAATATACAAGACATTAGGAAAGGGAGATGAATAATGTACAAAGCTTTTTTGATAAAATATGGAGAGATAGGCGTAAAGGGAAAAAACAGATATCTTTTTGAAGATGCACTTGTAAGACAGATTAGATTCGCACTTGCTAAGGTGGATGGTGACTTTACTGTATCAAAGGAAAATGGAAGAATATATGCAACAGCTGGAAGTGAATTTGATTATGATGAAACAGTTGAAGCGTTAAAAACAGTATTTGGAATAATAGGTATATGCCCGGTTGTCCAGATAGAGGATAATGGTTTCGATGATCTTGCAGAACATGTTATTAAGTATATAGATGAAGCATATCCGGATAAGAATATAACTTTTAAGGTTGATGCCAGACGTGCAAGAAAGAATTATCCTATGAATTCTATGGAGATTAACATGGAAATGGGTGGAAGAATTCTTGAAGCATTTCCAGAAATGAAGGTCGATGTCCATAATCCGCAGGTGCTTTTGCAGATTGAAATAAGAAAGAATATTAATATATATTCGATAGAGATTCCAGGACCAGGCGGTATGCCTATAGGAACAGCAGGTAAAGCTATGCTTCTTCTGTCTGGTGGAATAGATAGTCCTGTTGCAGGGTACATGATAGCAAAAAGAGGTGTCCAGATAGAGGCAACTTATTTTCATGCACCACCATATACAAGTGAACGTGCAAAACAGAAGGTAGTTGATCTTGCCAGACTTGTGTCAAAATATGCAGGTCCTATTGTACTTAATGTAGTTAACTTTACAGATATCCAGCTTGCTATATATGAGAAGTGTCCTCATGATGAGCTTACTATAATCATGAGAAGATACATGATGAAGATAGCGGAAGAACTTGGTAAAGAAAGCAAATGTATGGGACTTATCACAGGAGAGAGTATAGGACAGGTTGCCAGCCAGACTATGCATAGCCTGTATTGTACTAATGAGGTATGTACTATGCCTGTTTACAGACCTGTTATCGGCTTTGATAAGCAGGAAATCATAGATATATCAGAAAGAATTGGAACATACGAAACATCTATACAGCCATTTGAAGACTGCTGTACAATATTTGTAGCAAAGCATCCGGTTACTAAGCCAAATCTTAATATAATAAAGCAGCACGAACATAACCTTGATGAGGTTATAGAACAGCTTATGAAAACAGCTATTGAAACAACTGAAAAAATAATAGTTAAATAAAAACAAAAATAAAAAATGGATGCCACACTTATGTGTGACATCCTGTTTACAATATAACTTAACATTACTATCATGTGTGAATATGAATTCATGATGAAGAAAGCTATATATACCATATCATATAAAACTGATTATACGATATAAGGCTTTAATACTGCCAGTATTGTGTCGATATCATTCTCAGCATGAATGTTAAGATCAATTGGCTTAGAAAGATCAAGACTGAAGATACCCATGATAGATTTTGCATCTATTACATATCTTCCTGATACAAGATCAAAGTCTACGTCAAACTTAGTAATATCGTTAACAAAAGACTTAACTTTATCGATTGAGTTTAATGAAATCTGAACTGTTTTCATTGAGCTACCTCCCACATAGAATAATTACTTATGTATTAATTATAATGTTTAAATGGGTTATGTCAAGAATAAAGTGAGTATAAAAAATAGCACAGTATATATGTGCGGAAATGAGGAAATGTTGAAAAAAGCAGCTATACATAATCTTGGGTGTAAAGTTAACTCATATGAAGCTGAATCTATGGAGCTTATGCTTAAGAATGCGGGATATGAGATAGTACCATTTGATGAGAATATAATTGCAGATGTATATATTATTAATACGTGTTCAGTAACTAATATAGCAGACAGAAAATCACGACAGATGCTTCATAAGGCAAAGAAAATGAATCCTTTGGCGGTTGTTGTTGCAGCAGGATGCTATGTACAGGCCGACGAGGATGGTGTAAGGAGTGATGCAGCAGTAGATATTGTTCTTGGAAATAATATGAAGATTAACATTGTTGATGTGCTTGAAGAGTATTTCAAGGATAACAGCCGTGATGATTATGTGCTTGATATTAACAATAAAGAAACAACATATGAAGAACTTAAAATAGATAAAGTGACTGAACATACAAGGGCATATATAAAGATTCAGGATGGATGTAACCAGTTTTGCTCTTATTGTATAATACCATATACAAGAGGAAGAATCAGAAGCCGTTCTGCCATAGATATAGTAGATGAGGTTAAAAGACTGGCTTTAAATGGATATAAGGAGATTGTACTGACTGGTATTCATCTTTCTTCTTATGGAAAGGATACGGGAAAGGAAACGCTTCTTGATGTTATAAAGCTTGTGCATGAGGTAGACGGAATTGAACGTATTCGTCTTGGTTCTCTTGAGCCAAGAATAGTAACAGATGAATTTGTAGGTGAAATAAGTAAACTATACAAGCTGTGTCCGCATTTCCATCTTTCACTGCAGAGTGGATGTGATAAAACACTTAAAGCAATGAATAGAAAATATACTTCTAAAGAATATCTTGATGGATGTAATATATTGAGAAAATATTATAAAAATCCAGCTATAACAACAGATGTCATAGTAGGTTTTCCAGGAGAAACAGATGAAGATTTTGATATAACAAAAGCATTTCTTGAAAAAGTACATTTTTATGAGATGCATATATTCAAATATTCAAGAAGAAAAGGTACAGTTGCGGATAAGATGGCGGATCAGGTTGATGACAGGGTTAAAACAGTGAGAAGCAATGAGCTTATACGACTTGAAGAAAAAATGTCTCTTGAATATAGAAAGCTATATGAGAAATCCTGTATGAATGTGCTTATAGAAGAAAAACAGCTAGTTGATGGTAAAGAATATTATACTGGATACACAATGAATTATATCAGAGTGCTTGTGCCAGCAAAACAGTTAGAAAACGGAAATGAATGTATAGTAAATAACATATATAAGGTAAATTGCCTTGGGCTTGATACATCTGGAAAATATATGTATGGTGAAGTGGTATGTGATTATTGAAATATAGGTTATTAAGAAAGTAAGTTCAGAAATGGCACAAACAATTTTACATAATTTATAAAAATTTAATAAAAGGGTGGAAAATGCTATGACCAGATTAAGAAAGAATGAAAAAGGTATGATTCTGGCAATTGATATGGGCAACACTAATATTGTTATAGGTTGCGTAGATGATAATGGTGTACTGTTTGAAGAAAGATTATCAACGGATTTTTCTAAAACAGAATTAGAATATGCAATAGGATTTAAAACTGTATTGGAATTGTATAATATAGATTCATATGATATAAAAGGAGCAATAATGTCATCAGTTGTTCCTCAACTTTCTAATATTATAAAATCTGCTGTAGAAAAAACAATAGGAATATCGCCTTTAATAGTAGGACCTGGTATAAAAACAGGACTTAATATTCTTATGGATCAGCCAAGACAGGTTGGTAGTGATCAGATAGTAGATGCAGTGGCTGCACTTAAGGTATATGGTGCCCCTTCTATTATTATAGATATGGGAACGGCTACGACTATGAGTGTGGTTGATGAAAATGAGAATTATATAGGCGGCGTAATACTTCCAGGTATAAGAGTGTCTGTAGATTCTTTAGTTTCAAGAACAGCACAGCTTCCAAGAATTGCACTTGATGCACCTAAAAGTGTTATGGGCAAGAATACGATAGACTGTATGAAGAGTGGAGTTGTATATGGTAATGCTTCATGTATTGATGGAATGATAGACAGAATGATAGATGCAAATGGATTTAATAAGAATGGAACTAAGGCTGTAACAATAGTGGCAACAGGAGGACTTTCAGAAGTGATAATTCCGCATTGCCGACATGATATTAAGGTTGATCCAGGACTTCTTTTAAAGGGGCTTAGTATAATATATGATAAGAATGTGGAATAAGAACGTGGATTTTACAGAATGGAGATAGTTATGTTAAAGGGTAAAAATGTACTTTTGTGTGTAACTGGCAGTATAGCAGCATATAAAATAGCAGAGCTTGCAAGCCGTCTTGTAAAGAAGCATTGCAATGTTGATGTTATTATGACAAAAAATGCAACTAATTTCATTAATCCGATTACATTTGAAACACTTACAGGTAATAAATGTATAGTTGATACGTTTGACAGGAACTTTCAGTTTAATGTTGAGCATGTGTCACTGGCAAAGAAAGCAGATTGCGTTATGGTGGCACCTGCATCTGCAGATATTATAGGAAAAATGGCAAATGGCATAGCAGATGATATGTTAACAACGACAGTGCTGGCATGCAGATGTAAGATTATGGTTTCACCAGCAATGAATACCAACATGTATGATAATGCGATTGTCCAAGATAATATCAAAAAGCTTGCACATTATGGAATGGAGATCCTAGAGCCTGACAGCGGATATCTTGCATGTGGCGATACAGGAAAAGGAAAAATGCCATCACCAGAAGTTCTGGAATGGTATATATTAAGAGAAATAGCAAAGAAAAAAGATATGAAAGGTATGAATGTCTGCGTAACAGCAGGACCTACCAGGGAAATTATAGATCCAGTACGTTTTATATCGAATAATTCTACAGGGAAAATGGGATATGCGATTGCAAAGGAAGCAATGCTAAGAGGAGCTGATGTTACTCTGATATCAGGAAAGGTCAATATTGCACCAGTTCCATTTGTAAAGCTGGTAGATGTCATATCTGCAAAAGATATGTATGATGAGGTTGTAAAAGCAGCAGAATATTCAGATATTATTATAAAGGCAGCTGCAGTGGCAGATTATCGTCCAGCTGTGGTAAGTGACAATAAGATTAAGAAAAAAGATGGTGATATGTCTATAGAACTTACCAGAACAGAGGATATTATTGGTACACTTGGCAAGAATAAGAAGAAAGAACAGTTTTTATGCGGATTTTCTATGGAAACAGAAAATATGCTGGAAAATTCAAAGGCAAAGCTTGATAAAAAGAATCTTGATATGATAGTTGCAAATAATGTGAAAGTTAAAGGTGCAGGATTTGGAACAGATACTAATGTTGTAACTATAATAACAAGAAATGATTGCAGGGAATTGCCAATCATGTCAAAAGAAGAAGTTGCAGATGAAATATTGTCTTATATAATGCAGATAAAAAAAGAAAGACATTAAAATAAATATGAGATATATCCCGTTAAAGCCAGTAATAAAGCTGCTTTGACGGGGTTTTTAAATTGTTTATCTTATTAAAATTAAAAAAAATCGAAAAAAGTTGAAAAAAGTTGTTGACATATGTTGGGTGTGGTGATATTATAATCAAGTCGCCGCGATACGGCAGCGACAAAAACTTAAAGAAACACTGA